>ERZ1699232.247-NODE-247-length-18401-cov-5.979698_pt1 | contig 18401 bp, 7 predicted proteins | sample MGYA00581529_ERZ1699232 | MGnify/ENA primary metagenome ERZ1699232 (study PRJEB42319, sample SAMD00040335) | human oral metagenome | material: saliva | host: Homo sapiens | study: EMG produced TPA metagenomics assembly of PRJDB4115 data set (Metgenomic analysis of...
GACCAATAACGAACAAGCGAAGAAAAATCATATCGGCTAAAGAAGATAGGAGAAAACATGTTAATCTGGTTCATGCGTTGGCAAGAGTTTTGGAAAAAACATCCAAAGAAAGTTCTCTATACTGCAAGTGCCCTGCTCCCAATGACCATTATGCTGGTTGTGTGGGCTTTTATAGGGATGTACCCTTTTGGGAGTAAGAGTCTGATGGCTGTTGACTTTGGACAGCAATATATCAGTTTCTTTGGCTTGCTAAAAAATGCCATCTTGACGGGGGATCTATCTAGTTTGAGTTATTCTTTCACCAAGTCTCTTGGTGGAGATATGATCGGTGTGCTCGGCTACTATTTAATGAGTCCCTTCAACATCATCTATATTCTAGCTCCCCTCAAATATTTTGGAGCAGCAGTATTTTTAACTATTTGGCTCAGATACGGGGCAATCGGTCTATCCTTTGCTTTCCTTTTAATCAAGCGCTACAAAGGATTAGAATCTAGAAAATGGTTGGTTCCATTATTCTCGACAGCCTATGCCTTGTCAGGAATGTTGGTTTCTTATCAGATGAACGTCATCTTCTATGATGCCATGATCATGCTTCCTATTGTGATTGTGTATTTGGAAGAATTATTAGATGGGAAATCTCCTTATCGCTATGCTTTTGCTCTGGGATTGACGGTCTTGCTTCAGTTTTATATGGGCTATATGATCTCCATTTTCATCGCTCTGTATGCCTGCTACTATGTATCGCCAAGATTGCTGGTTGAGGGAGATCTAAAGGCAAAGATTAAAAACTTTAGTATCCCTTTATTGCAAGCGGTGATCTATTCGATTATTGGGATTGCAACAGCTTCAGTCTTGCTCTTGCCTGTATTTTTCAACCTGATTGAAAGTAAGGGGCAAGTTGGTGGAGGCATGAGCTTCTCATTTGCCTTCCAAATTAACCCTTTAGATATTCTTTCTAAGTTGGTTGTTGGTGGCTTTGATACGACATCAGGGTGGTCAGCGGGTCCCAACCTTCCCAATATTTATATTGGAGCGCTCGGCTTTCTTGGTTTTATCTTTTATTTCCTATCGCAAAAAGTTGGAAAAGCCAAAAAATGGGCTGCAGGGATTGTTACCCTCATTTTCCTGATTTCCTTTGTCAATGAATTTGTCAGTAAGATATGGCATATGGGACAAAACCCAGCCGGTTTCTTCTTCCGTTTTTCTTGGCTATTTTCATTCTTTATACTAGTCCTAGCTTATCAAGCGATGAAGCAGAAGATCGTTATTTCCAAACGAACTAACTGCATCATCGGCTTGGGCTTGCTCTTGTCGGTGGTTTATCTCTATTTCCATCAGTATAGTTTTATCTCAAAGACCCAACCGCAAGCGATCAGTCGTTTCCTCTCTAAGTTCTCTATTCTAAGTGTTCTGGGAATAGCAGCAGTGACCTGCTTCATCTTCTATGCGTATTGGGAAAAATCTCAGAAGAGCCAATTGGAAAAAATGATTCGAATGGCTCTAGCAGCAGTATTTCTAGTACTAGCTGCCGTCTTATTAAAGACAGGTTATCTCTTGTCGCAAGTGGGGATTACAGCGATGCTCTACTTGAGCATTCTCTTCATCCTAAACTTTAAGATCTCACGTTTGTCCATGATTGTCGTATCTGTGCTGACAATTTTTGAGTTTGGCTATAATGCGTATTTGTCCCAAGTAACATTTGGGTATGATGATGTGCACAAGTTTGCAGATGCGACCGTTTCGGTCAAGCGCGTGACAGACAATATCCAAGAAAATGCAGATCAAAAATTCTATCGGATTGCCACGGATTTTGCCTATTCCAGAACAGTTCCTTCCTTGGTGTCCTATCCGGGTCTAAGTACCTTTAGTTCAAGTTTGGAACGTAGCACCATGGATCACTTTGCTTTCATGGGAGATCTTGGCGTTAATGCGGCGACCCAATATTCAAATGGGACACCTTTGACAGATGCTTTATATGGTGTTCGTTACTTTATGAGTGCCAAGGATTTTGATCCCAAAGATATTGAAGCCAATCCGGATAAGATGTACTTTTATCGATTTACAGACCGCTTTGATCTGCATCGCTATTTCACAGACAAGGTTTATGAGGACAAGCGTTATGTCGTCTATAAGAATCCAAATTCCTTCCCACTTGCATACGGGACTAACAGCCTGGTAAGAAATATTCAATTTGGTGCCAATAATGCCTTTGCTAACCAGAATATCATTTTGAACTCCATGGAGGGGCATCAAAAGGCCAATAATGATACCGTTGAGTACTTTAAACCCTTGGCGTTCAGCTCGATCGAGACAGAAAATGTGATCGAAGAAAAGGTTAATAAGGAAACGGGAGAAGCCATCTATAAGAGAGCGGATTCGTCAAAAGATGCCATTATTCGTTATAAGGTCACTCCACGTACCAATTACACCTATTATTTCTTTACTCCTGTATCTTTGATCCAAAACCAAGATTACTCGGTTTTACTCAATAATAAATGGTTGCTCAATGCTAAAATTTTCACGCAAAGACAAATTTGGCAGTTGACAGATCAAACTGAAAACCAAGAAACCGTTATTGAATTTAGATTTAGAACAGATCACATCGATATGAGCAATGCAGGTGTTTATCGCGCCGACGTTGATCAGATTCAACAGGTATTAGAAAACCGGAAGAAACAAGGTTTACAAGTAACCAAGTTTTCAAATACCCATATTGTTGGCGATGTGTCTATCACAGATGATAGTAACTATATGATGACTTCCATTCCATACAGCGATGGCTGGAAAGTGAAAGTGGATGGGAAGTTTGTCAAAACCGAAAAAGCATGGAATGCATTCTTATCCTTCCCAATCTCAAAGGGAAATCATAAGGTTGAATTCGTCTTTAGACAAAAAGGCGTGATCCTGGGTGCCTTGCTATCTATTGTTTCTGTTGCTTACCTCGTCATTCAAATGAGACGAAGCAGAAGTAATGAAGGACAATAAGGTGTGAGAGTATCAAAAACTGTGATCAACACAAAAAAGGATCGCATCCAATGGGATGCGATCCTTTTTTATATGATCCGCAATGCAAACGATTAGTTATTAGAAATCTTGCGTTTCAAGATGACGGCTCCTGATAGGATAGCAACACCGATCAAGATGACACCAGTAGCGACTGCTTCACCTGTTTTTGGCAGGAATGTCTTGCGACCTCCGTTTGAAGTTGTGGTGCCAGAATCATCTGGGTTACCAGGTTTGGTCGTATTCGTTGTTGGCCCTTCTGGAGTTGTTGTCGTAGTGGTCGTTGGAGTCGGCACTGGTTTTTCAGACGTGGTTGTAGTCGTCGTTGTAGTTGTTGTCGTAGTCGGCGTAGGTTTTGGACCTTCTGTCGTCGTTGTTGTAGTTGTTGGCTCTTGAGTCGTCGTAGTCGTTGTTGTAGGTTCTTCAGTTGTTGTTGAAGTTGTTGTTGACTCTGGAGTTGTTGTAGTGGTAGTAGGTGTAGGTTCCTCAGTTGTTGTCGTAGTCGTTGTTGGCTCTTGAGTCGTCGTAGTAGTTGTTGTCGGCTCTTGAGTCGTTGTAGAGGTTGTTGTCGTAGTAGTAGTTGTAGTGGTTGTCGTAGTCGTTGTCTGTTCTTTTGGATTGACGATCGTCTTCGTAACCTTATGATCCTTACCAAAATCTTCAGCATTTACGACGGTGTCAGCCTCCTTGATCGTATAACCCGCAGGGGCCTCGGTTTCTGTTAAGATGTATTTATCTTTTAAGAGCGCATTAACCGTAATATCTCCGTTCTCATCTGTAACGTATTCCCCAATCACTTGGTTGTTGGCTTGACGAACGATTTTAAACTTAGCTCCAGCAAGTGGCTGACTTTCATCGTTTACCTTGTGGACATGAATTGTAAAGACATAACCGACACCAGATCCTCCTGCGACTTGGACAGCGGCTGTGTTTGTCACATCTTTTGTTTCAAACTGCTTTCCTTTAAGGGTAGCATCGTTTTTAAGAAGTTCCCCGTCTACAGGCTCGTAATTTAAGCGAACATCATAATCAATCCGATATTGATCGTTTTCGCTAATGTCCCCCAGATTGACAACAAAAGATTGACCATCTTCACTGATGGTAACAGGGTGTTGATCCGTTACATCAACACGATTTGAAAAGACCCATTCACCTGCTTCAAATGAGAACTTCCCTTTGATGACTTTGATGCTGTCTTTTACATAGGAAGCATTTGTAAATCTCAAATGATCTTCAATAGTGACTTCTTTGATATTTTGTTTACTTTTATTAACAGAAATAGTATAGGTGACTGTTTTATGGTCGTTGTCATTCACCCAACTAGTTTTTGATAATGGAGTTGGGTTACCGTCTCCGACTCCTTTAAAGGTAACCTTCCCGCCGATCTTGGTTTCTCCATTGACGGTAATTTCAACAGGGACTTCCCCTTGTTGAGGGTGTTTCTTAAAGTCGATCCGCGCATAGAAGAAGAAGGATCCCTGGGTATCTGAGTGTTTTTCGACATAGTCAGTGTAAGTCAATGACAATTTCTTATTGTCTTTGTCAACCGTTGCGTGGGCAATGACCTCATTCGTATTGACATCACGAATTTCAAAACTTTGCGACGTAATGATCAAAGCATCTGGAACGGTGAGATCAGTCGTATCACCTTTTTTGACATTCTTACCAGCTAAGTCGAAATCAGCATTGATACGAAATGTTGCCCATTGTCCTAATTCCCAATCAAGGTTGCCACCTTCATTATTGGTAACTTTGATATTTTTGATTGTATCGACCAATTTTCCGCTTACTGTCACTCCAGGAGTTTCTGCTGAAGTGCGATTCAGACCTAAAGCGAAAAGCATGGCCACTAAACAAAGGACAAATGAGAAAATTTTGATATTCCTATTCTTCATCTTATCTTCCCTTTTCATAAAAAAATTAGTGCCTAATCATCAATACCTGATTACTTTTAACGATATGGATCTTTCAAATCCTATCTGTTGGTAATTAGAATTGAGTGCTGAGACACGACCTCCATTAAATAATTTTATAGGGTAAAATATTTTACTTTTAAAATTATTCCCTACACAGGGAATTATAGCAAAAATAATAATTGGCTTCAAGCTAAAATCGGTGAAATTAGGTGTTTTTAAGCTGTTTCATTAACTTTCACTTTCTTTTAGAAAACAACCATGAAAGTATCATATAATTTACAAATAATGAAGGTGAAAAAGGAGGTTTTTACTCAAAAAATACGAATAGTAGTATAGGGGAGACGCTAGGGCAAAGTGATGGTATAATAGAAGAGATGGAAACTATTTAGATAAAAGAGGAATTATGATGACAAAAATTCGCGGATTTGAGCTTGTATCAAGCTATACCAATCAGGACTTACTGCCAAAACGGGAAACGGCCCACGCGGCTGGTTACGACTTAAAGGTGGCAGAGCGCACGGTGATTGCTCCAGGGGAAATCGTCCTCGTGCCAACTGGGGTCAAGGCCTATATGCAAGCGGGTGAAGTGCTTTATCTTTACGATCGCTCGTCCAACCCTCGCAAAAAAGGCCTGGTCTTGATCAACTCTGTGGGGGTCATTGATGGAGACTACTATGGCAATCCAGGAAATGAAGGCCATATCTTTGCTCAGATGAAAAATATTACCGACCAGGAAGTTGTTCTTGAAGTTGGAGAACGTGTGGTTCAGGCTGTCTTTGCACCATTCTTGATTGCCGATGGAGATGAAGCAGACGGCGTGCGTACTGGTGGATTTGGTTCGACAGGGAAATAGAGGAATAAAATGGCAGACTATTTATTAGTTGTAGACATGCAGTCAGATTATGTTGCTGTAGGAAAAGCATATCATGAAGAACTGACTGCAGCTGTAAATGACAAAATTGCTACCTATCCTAGCGAACGAGTTATCTATATTCTCAATCGTTTTTTCTGGGAGAGAAAAGATAGAAAGAAGAAATTTGCGACCGGCTTGCTGCTTGTATCTTCTCGTATTTTTGAAAAGCGTCGGGCTTCTTGCTTTACTAATCCAGATTTAAAAGATTTTTTAGAGGAAAACGGTGCTAAAAGTATAGAGTTTATAGGGGTAGATGGCAATGGCTGTGTTAAGGCTTCCGTTTTGGCAGCTACCAAGGAGAATTATCAGGTTTCTGTCGATTTGTCTGCTGTCGGAGTTGCCAACCAGAAGAAATTCTCTAAAACACTGAAGCAGTGGCAAGATTGCGGAATCAAGATTGGATAGTTTTATGGGGATCTTAATATGAAAATTATTTTTATCCGTCACGGGGAGCCAAATTACCGTGAGTTAGAGGAGCGTTCCTATACTGGATTCGGGATAGATTTGGCACCCTTATCTGAGAAAGGAAGACAACAAGCTCAGGAACTTTGCAAAAATCCTTTATTTGGCTCAGCTGATATCCTGGTGTCTTCTGCAGTGACGCGAGCTTTAGAAACGGCTTTTTATGTATCCTGTGCTACTGGCCTTCCTTTGAGGGTAGAGCCATTATTGCATGAATGGCAGGTTTATGAAACAGGTATAGAGAACTTTGAAACAGCTAGATGTCTGTTTTTAGAAAACAAGGGGGAGTTGCTCCCAAATTCTCCTGTTCAATATGAGACAGCTGTAGAGATGAAGTCTCGTTTTCTAGAATGCATGGCTAAGTATCGGGGACATCAAACTGTGGTAGTTGTAGCCCATCGCATGCTTATGCGCCAGTTTGTGCCAAATGAGAAGATTGATTTTTGCCAAGTGATTGAGTGTGAGATAGAGATTTAGAAAGAGGTTTATCATCGCTAAGAAAAAAACGACTTTTATTTGTCAAAATTGTGCCTATAATTCACCCAAATACCTAGGGCGCTGTCCTAACTGTGGTTCTTGGTCTTCTTTTGTCGAGGAAGTTGAGGTCACCGAGGTTAAGAATGCGCGTGTGTCCTTGACGGGTGAAAAGACCAAACCTATGAAATTAGCGGACGTGACCTCTATCAATGTTCACCGGACCAAGACGGAGATGGAGGAGTTTAACCGCGTCCTTGGAGGCGGAGTGGTACCAGGAAGTCTCGTCCTCATCGGTGGGGATCCTGGGATTGGGAAATCGACCCTTCTCCTTCAAGTGTCGACCCAGCTATCTCAAGTGGGAACGGTTCTCTATGTTAGTGGAGAGGAATCAGCCCAGCAGATCAAACTTCGAGCAGAGCGCTTGGGGGATATCGACAGTGAGTTTTATCTCTATGCCGAGACCAATATGCAGAGTGTGCGAGCAGAAGTAGAGCGCATCCAACCTGACTTTCTGATCATTGACTCCATTCAGACGATTATGTCTCCTGAAATTTCAGGGGTGCAGGGATCAGTTTCTCAGGTACGAGAGGTGACAGCTGAGCTTATGCAGCTGGCCAAGACCAATAACATCGCCATCTTTATCGTCGGCCATGTAACTAAGGAAGGAACCTTGGCAGGACCTCGGATGCTGGAACACATGGTGGATACGGTGCTCTACTTTGAGGGGGAACGCCATCATACCTTCCGGATCCTGAGAGCGGTCAAAAACCGTTTTGGCTCGACCAATGAGATCGGGATCTTCGAGATGCAATCAGGTGGACTGGTTGAGGTCCTCAATCCGAGTCAGGTCTTTCTGGAAGAACGCTTGGATGGGGCAACTGGATCGTCCATCGTGGTCACCATGGAAGGGACGCGTCCGATTTTGGCGGAGGTGCAGGCCTTGGTGACACCGACCATGTTTGGTAACGCCAAGCGGACGACAACGGGACTTGATTTCAATCGGGCTAGTCTTATCATGGCGGTGTTAGAAAAACGAGCGGGTTTGCTCCTTCAAAATCAGGATGCCTACCTCAAGTCAGCTGGTGGCGTCAAATTGGATGAGCCAGCTATCGACCTAGCCGTAGCCGTAGCCATTGCCTCCAGCTACAAGGACAAGCCGACCAACCCGCAGGAATGTTTTGTCGGAGAGCTAGGCTTGACAGGAGAAGTCCGCCGGGTCAACCGGATCGAACAACGGATCAATGAAGCTGCCAAGCTCGGTTTTACCAAGATTTATGTTCCAAAAAACTCTCTGACGGGGATTTCGACACCATCAGGGATCGAAGTGGTCGGTGTGAGTACACTGTCTGAAGTCTTGAAGAAAGTATTTTAATTTTAATAGTAGAAAAGTCTTAAACGGGAAGTTTAAGGCTTTTTTTCAGATGTGACAGATGACAGGAGGTATCCCCTGACAGAAAGGATCGGATGTGGTAAAATAATAGATAATTTGAATTTCAAAGGAATGAAGGAGAGACCATGTCTTATTTTGATAATTTTTTAACAGCTAACCAAGCTTATGTGGCGCTACATGGAGACCTCCGTCTTCCGATTAAGCCCAAAACACAAGTAGCCATTGTGACCTGTATGGATTCCCGTCTTCACGTGGCGCCGGCACTAGGTCTGGCTCTTGGAGATGCTCATATTTTGCGGAATGCTGGAGGGCGCGTGACTGATGACATGATCCGGTCTTTGGTCATTTCCCAGCAGCAGATGGGCACCCGTGAAATTGTGGTCTTGCACCATACAGACTGTGGCGCACAGACCTTTGAAAACGAAGGTTTCCGTCAGCATCTCAAGAAAGAACTGGGTGTGGATGTAGGAGATCGCGATTTCCTTCCTTTTCAAGATATTGAGGAGAGTGTCCGCGAGGATATGGAGCTTTTAAAGGCTTCTCCTTTGATTCCAGAGGATGTCGTTATTTCGGGAGCTGTGTATGATGTGGATACTGGATTGATCTCAGAAGTGAAATAATGATATAGAAGAGTATAGGAAGACAGAACGATCTTTGTTTTCCTGTATTCTTTTTTTGATGTAAAAAAAGTGAACCAAATAGGAAAAAATGTGACAATTTAGCACAAATTATTAAAAAATATGTGGTATAATATGACATTTTGACAAGAATATTACAATTAAATTTCAACAGATTGACTGCAGATGTCAATGATGTTACAATTTTATTTGTATCATGGAATCATGAAATATGAAAAAGGAGATCCTATAAATGAAGGATGTATTTAATAAGCGTCAACGCTTTTCATTGCGAAAATATAGCGTTGGGGTTTGTTCAGTTCTTTTAGGAACGGCACTCTTTGCTGCAGGAGCTCAATCTGCGTCAGCGGATGAAGCAACAGCACCTTCTGAATCTGCGGGAACAGCAACTTCAGAAGCAGCACAACCTGCTCCAACAGAGTCAAGTCAAGCAGAAGCACCAGCTGCTTCTAAGGCATACGGGGAAGGGGCATCAGTTCCAAAAATTGACCTTTCTGGAACTGCTGCTGCAACTTCAGAAACACCAGCTTCAGCGACTGAAAAAACTGAGGCAGCTGCAACACCAGCTGCTACAGAAAATAAGGTAGCTCCAGCTGAAACTAAAAAAACTGAAGAAGCTTCAAAACCACTAAACGTTGGTTCATTGCCAGAAATCGCTCTACCAACAGCGAAAAAGGCAGAAACCAGCTCTAAACCAGCTTCTACAACAGCGGCTACCACTGCTCAACCTACTGCAACTCGTGCTGCAGCAGGTGAAAGCTCAGAAAGAGCAGCTGCAAGAGAAGAAGCGGCTACACCAGCACCAACAACTACTTTTTCAGCTACTGTAAGTTCAGCAGCTCCAATCACTGGTACAGAAGCAACTGCGCAAGCAGAAAGAGCAGCAAGTACAGATGCTGCTGCGGCTGTAGCAAATGCTAATGACGAACGTACAAATGCAGGAGCTTTAGCAGTAAGTAGCCGTCGTCGTGGACGTCGTGCTTTGACAGACCACAATAACGAGCCAGTTTCTGTAGAAACTTACCTTAAAGATGGTGAAGTTGCTACACCTGATATGACGGATCCAAATGGTGCAACTGTTTCATCTCAAACTGTGCCAGCTGGTTACTCTGCTAAAGAAGGCGATGTCTATACATACAGTATCGTAGACCTTACTCGCTTCAACGAACGTTACAATACAAACTACTACACACGTGCGTATAAGAGATTTGATAACTCTACCGATACAACGGTTGAATTGATCGATAAAACGACTGGTAATGTAGTAGAAACTAGAACCATTACAGCTTCAAGCGGTATTCAAAAATTCACAACTACCAAGGCAGCCTCTAGGGGAGAATTAACTTGGCAAGTTGATTATGATAAAGGTTTAGGTGCTGGACCTGGTAAAACGGACCAACCATTTATTCAATTTGGATATGAAGTTGGGGCAAGTATCCAAGCATTAGTAGCACCTGGACATAACCTAACTCCCGATGAGAAAAAATTATACGATGATGTTTATGCAGCTCGTACATCAACAGATATCATTAACGTTGTAGAACCAGCTTATAATGGTCGTACGATTACAGATACCAATGCCAAGATTCCAGCAACAGTTAATAAAACAACTTACTATAAAGTCGTTGATAAAAACAACCCAACATTTAACGCCAATAAGACAGATAAAACGGTTCAAGACTACGTACCAAATGGCAATGAAGTAGATTTAGCTTCATATACTCTTAAAGCTGAAGAAGGACAAAAATTTACAGCATCTGGAGAGCGTCGATTTGATGGGTACAAACTTTATCAAGCAGCTGATGCAAATGATCAATCAGGTTATGTAAGTCGTCCTTATAAAGTTGGAACTAAATTCATGGACGCTGAGCGTGCAGGAATTAAACGTATTAAAGAAATCGTAGACGAAGATGGTACTGTAGTAGTTCGTGTTTACCTTCTAGATCCAAAACAACAAAGCAAACGTTCTGATGGTACATTAGACACAGATGGCTATATGTTGCTAGCAGAAACGAAACCGATTAAACCAGGTGATTATAACAAACAAGAATTAGCTGTTAAGAAATCACCACTTTATACCATTCCTTTCACGGATAGCAAAGGTGTAACCTATGCAAATGGTAAGGAAGTTCCATTTGACTTCCAAAAAGCTGCTGGATATACACCATATAAAACGGTATTCGTACCATTCTTAGGGGATAATATCGGTCACCTTTCTCCAAACGAGCAATTGATTCGAGGAGTAAATGGTATTGGTACAAACGTTGACTTGCTCAACACTTTGACACCATATAAACAACCTGTTTATTACTATGTCAAACAAGAACCTGTAAAAGTGACTCCAGAAGTTGAAAAACAATTGGAAGGACGTGTACTTGTTGATGGTGAATTCAGCTTCAAGCTTAAACAAGTCAATGAAAACAAATCACTTCCAGGATATGAAGAAACTGTAACTAACAAAAACGGTAAAGCTACATTTAGTAACTTAACTTACAATAAAGTTGGTACTTACACTTACACCATCACTGAGGTTAAAGGGGCAGATACAAACGTCGATTACGATGGTATGACAGTTAAGATGACTGTTACTGTAACTGAGAACTCTAAAGGTGATTTGCAGGCTACCGTTAAATACAGTGGTACTGGTGGATTTGCTTCAAGTGCAGATGATAAGGTCTTCAACAACTACGTTGTAGCTCCAGTTAAGACGAAATTTGACTTCAGCAAGGCTCTTGCAGGTCGTGAGTTGAAAGCTGGCGAATTCAGCTTTGTATTGAAAGATTCAGATGGTAAGGTCATTCAAACCAAGACAAATACTAAGGCAGGTGTTGTAGCCTTTGATGATTTGACTTTTGATAACACACAAGTTGGTACACACAAATATACTGTAGAAGAAGTTATCCCAGAAAATAAAGAAACTGGTATGACTTACGACACAATGAAAGCTGAAGTGACCATTACTGTTACTAAGCAAGGTCATGTTCTTAAAGCAACAAACACACTTCCTGCAGATACAGAGTTCAACAATACCTTCACACCTGTTGCTACACAAGCTCAATTCAAGTTCACTAAGAAATTGGAAGGGAAAGAGCTCACGAAGGATGCCTTCACATTTGAATTGGTTGAAAATGGTAATGTCATCCAAACGAAGAAAAATGCGGCTGATGGAACCATCCAATTCGACGCGATTTCTTACGATAAAGAAGGTTCTCACACTTATACTGTACGTGAAGTAGCTGGCGCAGATACAAACATTGACTACGATAATATGAATGCAGTCGTAACAGTTAACGTTACGAAAGATGCTGCATCTGGTGTCTTGACTGCTAAGGTTACAATGCCTGAAGATACAGAGTTTAACAACTTTGCAGTAGCTCCAGTTAAGACTCGTTTCGACTTCAGCAAAGCCCTTGCAGGCCGTGAGTTGAAAGAAGGCGAATTCAGCTTTGTATTGAAAGATTCAAATGGTAAGACTCTTCAAACCAAGACCAATACTAAACAAGGTGTTGTAGCCTTTGATGATTTGACCTTTGATAATACTCAAGTTGGTACTCACAAGTACACTGTAGAAGAAGTTATCCCAGAAAATAAAGAAACTGGCATGACTTACGACCCAATGAAAGCTGAAGTAACAATCACTGTTACTAAGGAAGGTCATGTTCTTAAAGCAACAAACACACTTCCTGCAGATACAGAGTTCAACAACACCTTCACACCTGCTGCAGCTCAAGCTCAATTCAAGTTCACTAAACGTCTTGAAGGGAAAGAGCTTACAAAGGATGCCTTCACATTCGAATTGCTTGAAAATGGCAATGTTATCCAAACCAAGAAAAATGCAGCAGATGGATCTATCACATTTGATGCGATTGAATACAACGCTGTAGGTGAACACACTTACACTGTGCGTGAAGTAGCTGGCGCAGATACAAACATCGACTACGATTCAATGAATGCAGTCGTAACTGTTAATGTAACCAAAAATGCAGCTACAGGTATCTTGAGCGCAGCTGTTACAATGCCAGAAGACACTGAGTTTAACAACTATGTGGTTTCTCCAGTTGTAACGAAATTTGACTTCACTAAGAAGTTGGCTGGCCGTAAATTGGCTGCAGGCGAATTCAGCTTCGTATTGAAAGATGCTGCTGGTAACGAAGTTGAAACAGTGAAAAATGATGCTGACGGTAATGTTACCTTCTCAGAATTGTCATTTGACAATACAAAAGTTGGTACCCACACATATACTGTAGAAGAAGTGATTCCGGCAAACAAAGAATTTGGAATGACTTACGACCAAATGAAGGCTACAGTGACTGTTGAAGTTGCCAAGAACGGTCATTCATTGACAACTGTTACAAACGTGACATCAACTGGTGGTAAAGATGCCAATGGTAACGCTACTGATGGTACTGCAGATAAAGAATTCAACAACAAAGTTACTCCTCCAGAAACTCCAAAATTCCAACCAGAAAAATTTGTCGTTTCTAAAGAGAAATATGACATCACTGGTAACAAGTTGATGGATGACGACGATGAGTTGACAAATGAATACACTGAAACAAATGCAGATCCATATGTAGACAAGACAAACAACAATGAACCAGAAAACTTGAATACGAAGACAGTTAAACGTGGTTCTAAATTGGTTTACCAAGTATGGCTTGATACGACTAAATTCACTGAAGCAAACAACATCCAATACGTTGGTGTATCTGATACATACGACGCTGATAAATTGGACGTCAATGCAGCGGACATCAAAGCATATGATTCAGTAACTGGTGCAGAAGTAACCAATAAATTCGACATCAAAGTTGAAAACGGCACCATCACTGCAACTTCTAAGGAAGCATTTATCAAAGACAAAGTAAACGCTCCTGTTATCGATACAACTAAGTTCGAATTTGGACGTTACTATAAATTTGATATTCCAGCAACTGTGAAAGAATCTGTTAAAGCTGGTGCTGATATTGAAAATACAGCCAACCAAACAGTTCACGTTTACAACCCAGTAAGCAAGACAGTTGAAAAACCTGAAAAACCAACACAAAAACGTGTCAACAGTGTTCCAGTTCCAGTGGAAATGAACTTCACGAAACGTTTGGAAGGTCGTGAACTTCAAAAGAACGAATTCGAATTCGTATTGAAGAAAGACGGCGTTGAAGTTGAACGCGTGAAGAATGACGCTGCTGGTAAGATTGTCTTCAAGACTCTTGAGTTCGGTCGTGATGATCTTGGTAAGACTTACAACTACACAGTAGAAGAAACTCCTGGTACAGATGCAACTGTCAAATACGACACAATGGTTGCTACTGTTAAAGTGGTTGTTTCACACGATGGTACAGCAAAAGCAATCGTTGCCAACGTAACAGATGCTGCTGATAAAGAATTTAACAACCGTGTAACACCTCCAGAAGAACCTAAGTTCCAACCAGAGAAATACGTTGTTTCTAAAGAGAAATACGATATCACTGGTGACAAGCTTGTTGACGATGATAGAGAGTTGGCAGACAAGTACGCAGATACAAATGCGAACCCATATGCGGACGATGCATCAAACAACGAAGCAGAAAACTTGAATACTAAGACTGTTGAACGTGGTTCTAAATTGGTTTACCAAGTATGGTTGGATACAACTAAATTTGATGCAGCTAACAAGGACAACATCCAAACAGTTGGTATCTCAGATAACTATGATGAAGCTAAATTAAATCTTAATAAAGCTGACATCAAAGCTTATGACTCTGTAACAGGCGCAGAAGTAACAGATAAATTCGATATCGCTGTCAACAACGGTGTGATCACTGCTAACTTGAAAGCTGGCTTCACGAAGTCACTTGGCGATGCAGAAAACACACAAGTCATCGACACAACTAAATTCGCATTTGGACGTTACTACAAGTTCGACATCCCAACAACAGTGAAAGACGATGTGGTAGCTGGTGCGGATATCGAAAATACTGCGGCTCAAGTTGTAAACTACTACAACCCAACGACTAAGAAAGTTGAAAAACCTGAAAAACCAACTGAAAAACGTGTCAACAATGTTCCAATCTCAGTAGAATTTAACTTCACTAAGAAATTGGAAGGTCGCGACCTTAAAGCTGGCGAATTCACATTCGAGTTGAAAGATAGCGACAATGTTGTGATCGCAACGGCAACCAACGACGCAGACGGTAACTTCAAGTTCACTCCAGTTGACTACACAAACAAAGCTGGTAAAACTGTCACTGCCCTTAAATACCAGAAGGGTCAAGAAGGTACGTACACTTACACTGTAACAGAGGTGAAAGGTACAGATTCAACTGTCACTTATGATGAAATGGCTGCAGTGGTAACTGTTAAAGTAAGTCATGATGGTACTGCGAAAGCCTTGATCACAAACGTGACAGATCCTGCCGATAAAGAGTTCAACAACCGTGTCACTCCACCAACAGAACCTAAGTTCCAACCAGAGAAATACGTTGTTTCTAAAGCGAAATTCGATATCACAGGTACGAAGCTCGTTGATGACGATTCTGAATTGACAGATAAATATGGTGAAACAAATACAAACCCATATGTCGATACAACTGCCAACAACGAAGATGAAAACTTGAATACTAAGACAGTTGAACGTGGTCAAAAACTTTACTACCAAGTATGGTTGGATACAACTAAATTTGACGCAAGCAACAAAGATAACATCCAAACAGTAGGAATCACAGATAACTACGACAAGGATAAATTGACTGTTAATGCTTCAGATATCAAGGTTTACGACTCAGTTACTGGTGCAGATGTTACGACTAAATTCGATATCTCTGATAACAATGGTGTTCTGACAGCTAACCTTAAGGATGGCTTCACTAAGTCACTTGGCGACGCTGAAAATACACAAATCATTGATACAACTAAGTTCGAATTTGGACGCTACTATAAATTTGATATCCCAGCAACAGTGAAAGACGATGTCGTAGCTGGTGCAGATATTGAAAACAAAGCAGCACAAGTTGTTAACTACTACAATCCAGTAAGTAAGACAGTTGAAAAACCAAACAAACCAACTGAAAAACGTGTAAACAGTGTTCCAATCTCAGTAGAATTCAACTTCACTAAGAAATTGGAAGGCCGTGCGCTTAAAGCTAACGAATTCACATTCGAGTTGAAAGATAGCGACAATGTTGTGATCGCAACGGCAACCAACGACAAAGCTGGTAAGATCAAGTTTGCTCCAGTAGAGTACACCAATAAAGCTGGTAAAACTGTCACTGCCCTTAAATACCAGAAGGGTCAAGAAGGTACCTACAAGTACACAGTAGAAGAAGTTAAAGGCTCAGACGCAACCGTTACATACGATACAATGAAAGCTGTCGTTACAGTTGAAGTTCGTCATGATGGTACAGCGAAAGCCTTGATCACAAACGTGACAGATCCTGCTGATAAAGAGTTCAACAATACTGTTCGTCCTCCAGAAGAACCTAAGTTCCAACCAGAGAAATACGTTGTTTCTGAAGAGAAATTCGATATCACAGGTGACAAGCTCGTTGATGATGATAAAGAGTTGGCAGACAAGTACGCAGATACAAATGCGAACCCATATGCGGACGATGCATCAAACAACGAAAAACAAAACTTGAATACCAAGACTGTGAAACGTGGCGACAAGTTGGTTTACCAAGTATGGTTGGATACAACTAAATTCGACGCATCTAACAAGGACAACATCCAATCAGTAGGAATCTCAGATGACTACGATGAAACTAAGTTGGATCTTGATTCTACTAAGATCAAAGCTTACGATTCAGTAACAGGCGCAGAAGTAACAGATAAATTCGATATCGCTGTGAACAACGGTGTGATTACTGCAACCCTTAAAGATGGCTTCACTAAGTCACTTGGCGACGCAGAAAACACACAAGTGATCGACACAACTAAATTCGAATTCGGCCGTTACTACAAGTTTGACATCCCAACAACAGTGAAAGCTGATGTACCTGGTGGTGTGGATATTGAAAATACTGCGGCTCAAGTTGTAAACTACTACAACCCAACAACTAAGAAGGTTGAAAAACCAAGCAAACCAACTGAAAAACGTGTAAACAACGTTCCAGTTGAAGTAGAATTCAACTTCACTAAACGCTTGGAAGGCCGTGAACTTAAAGCTAACGAATTCAGCTTCGTACTTAAAGATTCAAAAGGTAAGACTCTTGAAACTGTAAGCAATGATGCATCTGGTAACGTTAAGTTCTCAGCTATGTCATTCAAGAAGGGTGACGAAGGTGTTCACAACTACACTGTAGAAGAAGTTAAAGGAAGCGACGCAACCGTTACATACGACACAATGAAAGCGAATGTAACAGTCACAGTGAAACACGATGGTACTGCTAAAGTTCTTATCGCGACTGTAGGCGACATTGCGGATAAAGAATTTAACAACCGTGTGACTCCTCCAGAAGAACCTAAGTTCAATCCTGAAAAATATGTTGTTTCTGAAGCGAAATTTGATGTAACAGGTACGAAACTCGTTGATGATGACAAAGAATTGGCTAACAAGGTTGCGGATACAAACGCTAACCCATATGCGGACGATGCATCAAACAACGAAGAAGAAAACTTGAACACCAAGACTGTGAAACGTGGCCAAAAACTTTATTACCAAGTATGGTTGGATACAACTAAGTTTGACGCAAATAACAAAGATAACATCCAAACAGTTGGTATCACAGATGACTTCGATGAAACTAAGTTGACTGTGAATGCTTCAGACATCAAGGCATACGATTCAGTATCAGGTGCGGATGTTACATCTAAGTTTGATATCTCAATCTCTAACGGTGTAATCACAGCTAACCTCAAAGATGGCTTCACTAAGTCACTTGGTGATGCTGAAAACACTCAAATCATTGACACTACTAAGTTCGAGTTTGGACGCTACTATAAATTTGATATTCCAGCAACTGTGAACGCAGATGTTCCTGGCGGTGCGGATATTGAAAATACTGCGACTCAAGTAGTTAACTACTACAACCCAACGACTAAGAAAGTTGAAAAACCTGAAAAACCAACTGAAAAACGTGTTAACAACGTTCCAGTTGAAGTGGAATTCAACTTCACAAAACGTTTGGAAGGTCGTGAGCTTAAAGCTAACGAATTCAGCTTCGTTCTTAAAGATTCAGAAGGTAAGACTCTTGAAACTGTAAGCAATGATGCGGCTGGTAACGTCAAGTTCTCAGCTCTTGAATTCAAGAAAGGCCAAGAAGGCGTACACAACTACACAGTAGAAGAAGTTAAAGGATCTGACGCAACCGTTACATACGACACTATGAAAGCGAATGTGACAGTCACAGTGAAACACGATGGAACAGCTAAAGTTCTGATCGCGACTGTTGGCGAAATTGCGGATAAAGAATTTAACAACCGTGTAACACCTCCAGAAGAACCTAAGTTCCAACCAGAGAAATACGTTGTTTCTAAAGAGAAATACGATATCACAGGCGACAAGCTCGTTGATGATGATAAAGAGTTGGCAGACAAGTACGCAGATACAAATGCGAACCCATATGCGGACGATGCATCAAACAACGAAAAACAAAACTTGAATACCAAGACTGTGAAACGTGGCG
>ERZ1699232.254-NODE-254-length-17919-cov-4.545695_pt1 | contig 17919 bp, 16 predicted proteins | sample MGYA00581529_ERZ1699232 | MGnify/ENA primary metagenome ERZ1699232 (study PRJEB42319, sample SAMD00040335) | human oral metagenome | material: saliva | host: Homo sapiens | study: EMG produced TPA metagenomics assembly of PRJDB4115 data set (Metgenomic analysis of...
AGCGTTCGTCCTGAGCCAGGATCAAACTCTCATGAAAAATTTGAATTTTCATGAGCTTTGAAAAGCTCATTTTAATTACTGACTTATTGTATCTCTTTAAGAGATAAGAAATTGTTGTTTCTTCATCACTAAGATGAAGTCCCTACACATTTGGTTCGTCTTCTTTGTTCAGTTTTCAAAGGTCAATCGTTGTTTTGCAACAACTTCTATATCCTATCATAGGACATTTTTACTGTCAACAGATTTCATGTAACTTTTTCAAAGTTTTTTTGAAACTGTTTTATAAGCGAACGTTCGCTCAACAGTGATATTAATTTATCACAACCAAAGAAGGTTTGCAACTGAAAAGATGTAGAATTCAAAAAAAAATAATACAGTTCACAGAATCTGCAAACTGTATCTTTTTAGCCCGTTATTTTAGCAGAGCTTCTAGCTTATTTTGATTGATTTTTGGATAACGATTCATGATTCGATGAATTGTCTCAAGAATTTTTGCTTGATATCCAACTAAGTCGTTTTCTATTTGAAGAACGAGTAGCGGTTCATGTAAGCTCATGCGTAGTAACAACCATCCATCTCCGTATCCACCTTTAAAATCGATACGAACTCCCTCTTCGTTTTCCGGATTCACAACCCAGTCTTGTGGGATCCATTGTGGAAATTCTTTAATCACTTCATTGCCATATGCTTTGAAATCGTCTGTTTCAATCTTAAAGCGAACTTCAACGACTTCTTTTGGTTGTACTAATTTCTGGATTAAATGATCTAATGTTTCTCCTCGTTCAATTAATCTTGGAAGAAGCATTAAAATCTTCGCAACCACATATGCCCCATCGTCAAGGAAGTAATTTTCTTTAAACGCTGCATGACCACTTGTCTCAATAGCTAATTGACAATCCGTTCCAGCTTCGTTTAACTCGATCGCTTTATTGATGACATTACGATATCCAGAAATATAACGATATTGATGCCCACCTAGTTCTGTAATAAACCTCTTCAAGTGTTCAGTTGTTGGCGAGTTCGTCATAATCGTTGTTCCTGGATGCTCACTAATTGCAATCACGCTAAGAACAGCAATCAAATTATTTCTATTCAGTAACTCCCCGTCACCTGTTACGACAGCAGCTCTATCAACATCAGTGTCAAAGATTACACCATAATCCGCACCGACCGCCAGCACTTGATTCTTTATACTTTCCATCGCTTCTTTATTATCAGGGTTTGGAATATGATTCGGGAAGGTTCCATCAGGATTTAGGAACTGCGACCCTTGAGTGTTAGCGCCTAATACTTCAAGAACCTTTTCAGCATAGAAACCACCAGCGCCATTTCCAGCATCTACAATAATATGAAGACCTTCGAGCGGTTTTTCTTTCTCGCTTCCACTACCTTTGCGAATCAAGTCTATCAAGTGATTGCTGTATCGTTCAAAAATACTTTTTACTTCTATAGTAGAAACAGGTTCTTGTGGGAGTTCTTCTTTTTCGTCTACTAAAGCAATGATGTCACGAATATCACTCGATTCTAATCCGCCTTCACGCGTGAAGAATTTCAACCCATTATAGTAGAAAGGTAAATGACTGGCTGTGAACATCACGGTTGCGTCGCAGTTAAACTCTTCAAACTGCGTTGCCATAAACATACTTGGAGTTGTTGCCATTTCAAAATCAATTACACGAACGCCAAAAGCCGATAACACCTGAATAAATTCTCTTGTTAAGTCCGGACCACTAATGCGGCTATCACGACCAATCCCAACAACTAATTCCGTTACCGTTTTAAATGGATAACGCTTCTGTAGCCATTTCACAAAAGCACTCGCAATCAAACGACTCTCTTCTACCGTTAGCGTCGCATCAAATTCTTCTGTCGCTATAGCAATGCCTCGAATATCTGAACTTAATTGTAACTCATTGATTTTTGACATGGGAATCCCTCCTTAGTTCTAGCTCTATTTTACCAAATGCTTCTGTACAATCATAGAAGATTTTTTAATTTTTCCGCAAAACAAAAAAGCAAGCAGCCTTAGCTACTTGCTCTTTCAACTCAGCTATCATGAGTTATGATTTACGATAGGTTAATTGAATATATCTTTCATACCATAAATCGACATATTCAGGCGAGAACGGCCCTTTTTTGTTATTGATCCAATCCACAAGAATCTCAACGTTTGCCTTTAAGATTTGATCAATCTCTTTTGAATAGTGCATTTGACGGCGATGCAATTCATATTCATCGACATCTAGCAATCTCTTTTCGCCATCCGGGAAAATCTTAATATCTAAGTCGTAATCAATATACTTCAACGCTTCTGCATCTAATACATAAGGCGAAGCCAAATTACAATAGTAAGAAATTCCTTTTTGACGAATCATCGTTACGACATTGAACCAATAATGTTTATGGTAATACAATAACGCTGGCTCTCTCGTCAACCATCTTCTACCGTCGGACTCAGTCACAAGAGTATGATCGTTACAAGCGATAATTGCTTGGTCGCTTGTCTTCAAAATCATGCTGTCGCGCCAAGTGCGATGAAGACTACCATCATGTTTATAACTCTTGACAGTGATGAATTCTCCTTCTCTGGGATTCTGCACCACTATATCCAACTTTCTATATCTATTTAAGAGTAAACTCTTAGTTATTTCAAATCACTAGTAGTATAGCATATTTCTACCATTCTGTGAACAAAAATCAGATTAGCTGTGATTCTCCTTATAAAAGCTCTTGAGAAGCGAGTAACTCACACATCTTTCCTTGCACTCTAGACTGTGGCAGTTGTGCCATTTCTTCTTTTGTGACCCATTGTAGCGTACGCGTTGCATGCTGCTCTAGCGCTCCCGAAGCCGTTGCACATTGCAATTCAATATCCCAACGTTGGTGACTGAAAATATGTTTTACGGTTTTCGGTAAAATGCGAGTTGGTTGAAGCTTCATTTTATATAAACTCTCGAATTGAACTTCCAAAGGGATGTTCTGGTTAATTTCGTAAGTCGAATTTTCTTCGGCAACTCCTTCAAATAAATCAATCGATTCTCCCACCGTACTAAAATCACGAATTAATGGGAAATGCCAAAATCCACTTAGCAGGTCTGCTTGCGTATTCTTCTCTACCAAGAAGCGCCCCTTGTCATCCTGAATAATAAACGCGCGCCATTTCATCGGCGTTGGTTTTTTCTTTGGTTTCTTAATCGGATAAATATGCATCGTCCCATTTTGATACGCTGCACTAAATTCCTTCACTGGGCTTTCTTCCGGACGTGGATTGACTGGTGACTCAATATCTGAACCTAAATCCATCAGAGCCTGATTAAAATCTCCTGGACGTTCGGGATCAATTAAAATCTCTGCAATTTCTTGAAACGCCCAACGATTACTTGGGTTCCCAATATCTAAATTCACTTCAAACAATCGGCTAATCACACGCATCAAGTTGCCATCCACGGCAGGCTCTGGCAATCCAAAAGCGATACTCGCGATTGCTCCTGCAGTATATGGTCCGATTCCTTTTAATGAGAGAATCCCTTCATAGGTATTGGGAAATACACCACCGAACTCTTCCATCACTTGAATCGCTGCTTTTTGCATATTGCGAACACGTGAGTAGTAACCAAGACCTTCCCAGCATTTCAATAATACTTCTTCAGGAGCTTCTGCCAAATCTTTTACCGTTGGGAACGTCGCTAAGAAACGCTCGTAATATGGAATGACTGTATCCACTCTAGTTTGTTGGAGCATAATCTCGCTCACCCAAATAGCGTACGGATCACTTGTTCTTCTCCAAGGCAAGTCTCGTTTTTCTTTATCGTACCAATCGAGCAACGCCTTTCTGAAACGTTTAATTTTCTTTTCGTCCCACATTTTTACGCCAATATCGGCTAAATCCATTCTTCCTTCTCCATTTCAAACTGCGCAATGGCCTGTTCAATCACACTAGAAGTAAATCCTTTTTGATACAACTTCCCTTTGATTTGATACCAGAGCGCCGATTCATTCTCTTCATATTTTTTGGCGATGCGTCGGTAAATCGTTGCAATCTCCTTCACCGCTAATTCAGCTTCCATCTCGCTTTGCGCTTCAAACGATAGAAACGGAACAACCTCTTCTGCGATTTCCTTCGAATACCCTTTTTGCATCACAAACACTTTTACTTTTTGCTTAGCCACTTTTGGTGTGACGCGTTTTTGCCCTTTCAAATAGGACTGCGCAATTTGAATCGCATTTTCAAGTTGCTCTCTCAACGTATATCCTTCAAGTACTGTTTGAATGACTTTATCGCTAATGCCTTTCTTCTGTAAATCAAAGATAACAGACTTGGGTCCTTTAAACGTCACAAACTTTGCCTGATTGAGATAGCTTTCTGCATAAAAGGTATCATTAATAAAGTTCTGTTCATGTAATTTTCCAAGCACTTCATTAATAATATCTTCGTCAAATTCTAATTTTTCTAATTTTTCATAAACTTCCTTCGTAGAACGAAGCTTAAAGTTCAGAAAGTGTAGTGCCTTTTGATAGGCTTGTTGAATACAATCATCATGTTGGATTTCTTCGATTTGTTCTTTTGTCAGTTCTGTCCCTTTAAACAAGGCATACTTTACAACCGTTGCCTCGTCGACACCAAACGCAAAAGCATCATTCAAATAAATATTGTAGCGGCCTTTTTTCTTTTGAGCCTCAATTTTTGTAATGACCATATTCCCACACTCCAATCTACTTAGAATATTTTAGCAAAATACAAAGATGAATAAAAGCTTGACTGCCTACTTCTCATTAATACATACGAAAAAAAGGCTCAAACGAGGTGAACCTTTCTTCGTTTAAACTTATTAAATTAGTCTTTATCCATTCCCATTGCACGCATAATTGCTTTTGCAATTTCTACGATTGGAACGATTGAGAATGCTGCTCCAACTACGAACAACCATTGTTCAGCTGTAAGAATCGCCACATCAAATACAGTTGTTAATCCTGGAATCACCATTACGCTTAAAAGCATTACTGCTGATACTAGGATTGCGTAGTTGAACAACTTGTTCTTGAACGCGCCAACTGTGCCAAGTGATTTGTACACTGACTTCACGTTGAATGCGTGGAACAATTGGATTAAACCTAATGTTGCAAACGCCATTGTTTCACCAACTGGGTTCCCCCAATTAGCAATATGAGTTGCATACCAGAATACAAATAATGTAATTCCACCTTCGAAGAAACCTTGGTAGAAGATACTTGGTAACACACCGTTTGATAAGAAGTTCGAACTCTTACCGCGTGGTGGGTGATTCATGATATCCGCTTCAGCTTCTTCAAGACCTAAAGCAATCGCTGGGAATACGTCTGTTACTAAGTTGATCCATAAGATATGGATTGGTTCTAGAATTGACCAACCAGCCATTGTCGCAACGAACATTGTCATTACTTCACCGAAGTTTGCAGACAGTAAGTATTGAACAGCTTTTTGGATATTCGCGAATACTTTACGTCCTTCTTCAACGGCTACGACGATTGTTTCGAAGTTGTCATCGGCAAGTACCATATCTGAAGCTCCTTTAGAAACCTCAGTACCTGTAATCCCCATACCGACACCGATATCAGCTTGTTTAAGTGAAGGAGCATCGTTAACTCCATCCCCTGTCATCGAAACAACTTTACCATTCTTTTGCCAAGCTTTTACGATACGAACTTTATGCTCTGGAGACACACGAGCGTATACAGAGTAAGTTTCAACAGTACGTTCTAATTCTTCATCAGAAATATCGTTTAATTCTCCACCAGTTAATACTCCGTCTTCTTGATCTGGACGAAGGATACCTAAACGTTTTGCAATCGCTTGGGCTGTATCACGGTGGTCCCCAGTAATCATAATTGTACGGATACCAGCTGATTGAGCTACTTTAATCGCAGCCGCTGCTTCCTTACGTTCTGGGTCAATCATTCCTACTAAACCAGCAAAGATTAAATCATGTTCGATTGAATCTGTATCCACTGTTTCAGGAAGAGTATCAATCACTTTGTATGCCATCGCTAACACACGAAGCGCTTGAGTAGCCATCTCTTTGTTTAATTTCATCAATGTTGTGCGGTCATCTTCAGTAAACGCAGAAACCTCACCATGTTTTTCAATCTTAGTCACACGGTCTAATAACATATCTGGAGCACCTTTTGTTGCAACCAAGTATTTACCGTCTTCTAATTGATGAATCGTTGTCATTAATTTACGAGTTGAGTCAAATGGAACTTCCGCAATACGTGGAATGTTTACTAACTCTTCACGTACATCATAGTTTTTATCAAGACCGTATTGAACCATTGCAGTTTCAGTTGGGTCTCCTAATAATGAATTGTCTTGAGAAATCTTAGTATCGTTAGCTAAGTTCATTACACGAAGCGCGATGTTGTCTTTAGAAATTTCTTCTGACGCATCATGAATTTCGTTGTCATAGACCATTTTTTCAACAGTCATTTGGTTAAGTGTTAATGTACCTGTTTTATCTGAACAGATAATTTCAACACCACCTAATGTTTCAACGGCTGGCAATTTACGAACAATCGCGTTACGTTGTGCCATTTTTTGAGTTCCTAATGCAAGGATAATTGTAGAAATCGCTGGTAACCCTTCTGGAATTGCAGCAACGGCAATCGCAATCGCTGTTAATAACATATGAGTCCATTCATTTCCTCTAAGCATCCCTACCACGAAGATAATCACGGCAATTACTAAGATCATGATTGTTAGCCATTTACCAAGAGCATCTTGGTTTTCTTGAAGTGGTGTTTTACTTTCTTCAGTATTTGCTAACATATTAGCGATTTTACCAACTTCTGTATTCATACCAGTACTTGTAACCACACCAACAGCACGGCCGTAAGTTACGTTTGTACTTGAGAACGCCATATTTGTACGGTCTCCAATTCCCACTTCATCCCCTGAAGGAATCACTAAGTCTTTATCAACTGGAACAGATTCCCCTGTTAAAGCAGACTCTTCGATTTTCACTGTGTTTACTTCGAATAAACGCATATCCGCTGGCACGACATCCCCAGCTTCAAGGATAACAACGTCACCTACTACGATATCTTCCCCTTTAATATGTTCAACGTGTCCATCACGTAAAACACTTGCTACAGGAGAAGCCATTTTCTTCAACGCTTCGATAGCTTCTTCAGCTTTTGATTCTTGGAAGACACCTAGTACAGCGTTTAATAACACTACCGCTAAAATGATAATCGCATCCGTTGGGTCGGGTTCACCTTGGTGAGCAAACATAGACACAACCGCCGCCACTAAAAGTACTAAAATCATGAAGTCTTTAAATTGATCCACAAATTTTTCTAATAGTGATTTTTTCTTTCCTTCTTGTAACGTGTTTGCACCGTATTTTTCAAGTCTTGATGCCGCTTCTTGTGAGCTTAAACCTGAAGGACTTGATTGTACTTCTTTAAACACATCTTCAACAGACTGTAAATATACGGGTTTTGTTTGTTGTTCCAACAAAATACACTCCTTTTCTTTTTCTATAAAAAGAGAGACTTATGCCCATCATCCTTTTGATAATAAACATAAGTCTCACTGTTCAAGATAATACCAGCGAGAATTCGCTTGCTGTTGATATTATCGCAACGATTGGTTGCCAGTTACTCCCTTATAGAGATTGATTATTGTTGTAGTTACTATACCAAATAAGTATAAGATTTGCAAATTTTTTAGATAAATTGTTAACCTTTCTTTTTACCTAAATTTCGCGGATTTTAGCCAAATCCAACCGTTCCAATAACTGCGCATTTTTTGAAATAAAGTACTCATCAAGCGGTTTAGCTTTCAGATTCATCGCTTGTAGCTTTTCAGCAATCATCGGCGTTTTCTTAAACACCCATTGCGTCCCATGAAGGATTCCTTCACCGACACCTGATGTCAAAAGCCACTTCTTAGCACGCTTACTTTTTTCACTATAATCTTCTACCATCGCTTTACGATGCTTGGCAAACATTCCATTTTCAATAAAGAGCGTAAATGTCTTTTGCATCATCACATTCGAATCATAGTCCATCCATTGCTTTCGCATCGCAAAAGGCTCCACTAACTCTTTTGGCAATACTACAATCCCAATTTTCAAAGCTGAGAATAAAATTGACGAGAAAGATTTAACGTAGATAACTCGCCCATCCATATCATAATAATGAAGCGGCGTCGCATTTCCTTCAACAAAATCCGCCATATAGTCGTCTTCGATAATATACACTGAGTAACGACTCGCTAGTTCCACAATCTTCTTTTTCGTAGACTCACTATAACTTCCACCAAGAGGATTATGAAATCTGGAAATCGTATAGAATAGGGAAAACTCTCCACTCGCGAATAATTTTTCTAATCGATTTAAATCAATTTCACCATCCATCTTACGTTCAATCGTTTCGTAAGGAATGTTCAAGTGCTTCACCAACTCATTCATTCGTGCATAAGTTGGTTGCTCCAGCAATACTTTTTTCCCTTGAATCAGTTGCAATAAAATATATAGTGCTTGTTGCGTCCCGGTTGTTATGACTAGTTGTTCCTTTGCAGCATACACCCCATACTCTTCTAAAATAGGCATTAACGCCTGAATCAATTCATCCATCCCAGAAGCTTGTTCTTTTTTGGTTAGCTTTAAATCTTGTGCACTGGCAAGCGATTGATTAAAGCAGATGCGCAAGTCCTCAATCGGAAGTTGTGAATAATCTTCCTCGGATTCTTCCAATTGTTTTGTTTCTGAATTCTTTAATACATAATAGCCACTTTTTTCGACCGCATAAATAAAACTTTCATCTTTTAAACTACGCAAGGCACGTTGTACCGTATCCTTATTTACTCCATAGCGTGCAACTAATTCTCGAATTGAAGGAAGTTTATCCCCCTTTTGTAGATTCCCGTTTAATATTTCCTCTTTTAATGCATTTGCTAATTGCTGGTATTGATACATGACACACCTCCACTGTACCGGTACAGTTTGTTTTCATCCCTATTGTATCCTCACCTGTCCCGTTTTACAATACAAATACATTGAAACTCGAGGAATAGATATGAAAAAAATATTAATCGCAAACGACTTGCCAGGAATTGGCAAAGTTGCACTCGCACCCGCTATCCCGATTTTCGCTTGTTGTCAGATTGAAACGATGCTACTGCCTACAGTACTTCTTTCATCTCATACCGGCGGATTTAAAAACATCGCCATCGCAGAGCAAACAGCGTTTATGAAGCAATCTTTAAAACAATGGCAAGAATTGGACTTAAAACCGGATGCTGTTTTGACAGGATACTTCAGAAACTCGGAACAAATTGAACTAGTGGTAGATACCATTGGAAAACTGCCTGCATCTACACAAGTTTTTGTAGATCCGATTATGGCGGATAACGGAAAACTGTATAGCGGATTTACAGCAGAACATGTTGAAGCCATGAGAAAACTTATTCAAAAAGCTGATGTGATTTATCCAAATATTACAGAAGCCTGTCTATTAACAGATACGCCCTATCCTTCTGGAAAAATCACGATGGACTTTACAAGGGAGTTAGCTAAGAAACTAGCCGAACTTGGACCAGAGTACATCATTATTACGGGTTGCCCTGACAGCGAAGAGCTCACAGGCGTTCAACTTTATACTAAAAAGACGGATTCATTTTTTGATTTCTATAAAACAAAGTATCCGCATCATTTTTACGGAACAGGTGATACACTAGCGGCTCTTGCAACTGCATGCTTCTTACAAGAGATGCCTATAGAAGACGCATTGTCATTCACGTTGCAATTTATCGACGAAGTGCTTCAATTGAGTAGCCAACAACCTGAACAAATTCCATTCGGCCTTCCAATCGAGAAAAAACTTGGAATGCTAACCACAAAATTTACTACTGAGGTGTCATTATGAAAAATACAGATTTAAGAGATTTAGTTCAAACAAGCTTATTCGCAGCTTTAATTTATTTGGGAGTTAGCGTCTTTAGAATCCCAATGCCATTCACAACACAGTTCGTTCATTTTGGAAACGCGCTGGTAGTAGTTGGATGCTTACTTTTCGGAACAAAACAAGGAGCAATTGCTGCTTCACTCGGTCTTGGCCTTTTCGACATTCTTAATAATTACGCTCACGTTGCTTGGCAAACCGTTCTTGAATCCTTAATCGTCTGCTATGTGATTCATCTTGTATACGAAAAAGCAATGAATAAAGATGACAAAATCACTAACATTATTTTGGTCGGCGTTATTGCTGCTATCGTAAAAATCATCCTCAATATCATTAAATACACATTCTTACGAGGAATGATTGTCGGTGGTCTCGCATTAACACCAGCATTCCTTCAAGCCATCAATAAAATTACAGGAACGTTTGGATCAGCTATTTTCACAGTAGTTGCAGTCCCAATCGTTTACCCACTATTCAAAGAAGCACTAAAACGAGTAAGAAGATAAACAAAACAGCTATTACGAAACCAATCGTAATAGCTGTTTCTTTTTCCTCCACAGAAGGTTACTAGAAAAATAGTGCAAATCAAATAAAACTCCTCGGAGTTATTGTGGCAATAGTAGGGAATCATAACCAATGTGAATTAGGGAGAGTTGCGATTTATTCGCTACTCTCCCTTTGAAGCTTGGTAGGCTTGAGACCTCAGGCTCAAGCCGGTATCCTACTATTCTTGCCACAATAACAACTCCGACAAAGTCTTAGCACCATTTCCCTTCCCTCGCAGAGGGCTATTAGAAATACGCAAAAAAAGAACTCCTTGGAGTTATTATGGCAATGGTAGGAACTTATAACCAATGTGAATTAGGGAGAGTTACGATCATTCGTTACTCTCCCTTTGAAGCTTGGTAGGCTTGAGACCTCAGACTCAAGCCGATATCCTACCATTTCTGCCATAATAACAACTCCAAAGGAGTTCTTTTAATTCTGTTTTCAGCGGTAATAAAAAGTATTTCTAATAGCCCTCTGGATTTTTCTTTTGCCAGTTCCATGAGTCTCGAACCATATCATTCAAGTTCTTTTCTGCTACCCATCCTAACACTTCTTTTGCTTTAGAAGCATCCGCATAACAAGTTGCGATATCCCCTGCACGACGAGGTGCAATTTTATAAGGAATATCCACTCCATTTTCAGAGATAAATGCTTTTACTAAATCTAATACACTGTATCCAATACCAGTTCCTAAGTTAAAGACTTTTGCACCTTTTTGAGCCGCATTGTTTTTAACCGCAAGTACGTGTCCACGAGCCAAGTCAACAACGTGGATGTAGTCACGAACCCCAGTACCATCATGAGTATCGTAGTCGTCACCGAACACGCTTAAGAATTCGCGTTTACCAACAGCCACTTGAGTGATGTATGGCATTAAGTTGTTTGGAATTCCGTTTGGCGCTTCTCCGATCAATCCACTTTCATGCGCTCCGATTGGGTTGAAGTAACGTAAGTTTGTTACTGACCAGTCGCTATCTGAGAAAGCAACGTCATTCAAGATTTGTTCAAGCATTACTTTTGTATAACCATATGGGTTTGTCGCACTTGTTGGCATTTCTTCTTTAAAAGGAACAACATTATTCATACCGTATACTGTTGCACTAGAACTGAACACGATATCTTTTACATTGAATTGACGCATTACGTCTAGTAATACTAATGTTCCTGTAATATTGTTGTGATAGTATTCTAAAGGTTTTTCAACAGACTCTCCCACAGCCTTGAACCCTGCGAAATGAATTACTGAATCAATGTTTTCTTTTTCAAAAACAGATACTAAGAAATCACGATCAAGAATGTCTCCTTCATATAGAGGGAAATCTTTTCCTGTGATTGTTTTTAAACGATTTAATACTTCTGGCGAGCTGTTTGAGAAGTTGTCAACGATCACAACCTCAAATCCAGCTTTATCTAATTCGATAACTGTATGAGAACCGATATACCCTGCTCCACCTGTTACTAAAATTGCCATTTTTGCTTCCTCCCTTAGTTCAACACATCTTCTACGTGATCTTTTTGTAATGTTAAAATACGTGGACCATCTTTTGTAATAGCCAATGTATGTTCAAATTGGCAGCTTAGTCCACCATCTAATGTATGAGCTGTCCAACCATTACTTTCCATTTCTGCTTTCCAAGTACCAGTATTCACCATCGGTTCAATAGTGATGACCATTCCCTCTTTCAAGCGAAGGCCTTTTCCAGGTTCGCCGTAGTGAGGAACTGCTGGGCTTTCATGAATCGTTGGCCCAATTCCGTGTCCAATAAAGTCACGAACAACCGATAAACCTTCACTCTCAACATAAGTTTGAATCGCGTGACCGATATCCCCAATACGATTGCCAACTTTTGCTTGTTGAATTCCTAAATATAAAGCTTTCTTTGTTACTTCATATAAATGATCAATTTCTGGAGTACTTTCTCCAACAATATAGCTCCAGCAAGAGTCTGACAAAGCACCTTTAAGTTCCACACAGAAATCCACTTTTACTAAGTCGCCTGATTTTAATGGTTTACGACGTGGGAATCCGTGACAGATTTCGTCATTAATACTTTGGCATGTTGCGTATTTATACCCCTCATATCCAATTTGCGGTGCTGAACCACCCGCTTCTTCAATTTTCTTTTGTACAAATTGATCGATGTCCCAAGTAGTGACACCCGGTTTAATAAAATCACGAAGTTGCACGTGAATGGATGCTAACAGTGCACCCGATTCTTCCATCGCGTCAATTTCGCGTTTTGATTTTAATGTAATCATGAAATAAACTCATCCTTTCTAGTCTCACCGTCATTATAGCATAGAACAAATATAAAGAGAAAGAGCCTAGGCCGAAATGTTAAAAGAGTCTTAAGCAAAAAAAGACTGATAAAGTAACCTTTATCAGTCTTCATATTCCCTCTTAGTTTATAAGTGGTCTGTTGGTGATACTGTAATTGGCTCAACGGATTGAGTCGCTGCTGTTTCTGTTGTTGGTTCAGCAGTTGTTGATTCAGTAGTCGTTGTTGTAGTTGTCTCAGTCGTTGTTGTTTCAACAGTTATTGTAGCTTCTTCTGGTGTAACCACTTCTTCATTTGCCGCAGCTTCAGTAGTCGTTGTAGCTTCAGTAGTCGTTGCTGCTTCAGTAGTCGTTGTTGCTTCAGTAGTCATTGAAACATCTTCACGAATATATCCTACATATCGATAACAACTCATGTCGATTAGACTTTGTTCATATGGAGTTGCTGCAGAAACTGAAGTTGTTGCGGCCACTGTCCCCGCTGCTACTAATCCAATCATTAAGATTGTTTTCTTAGCTTTCTTATTTGATACTACAAAGTAAGCTGCTCCTGATAACGCTACGATACCAAAAACCGCTAGAATTGTTGTCGAAGATGACCCCGTATTTGGTAAAGTGTCGCCTAATGGGCATTTTCCTTTATCCAATTCATAAACGTATAATGTCGCTTGGCCAGCTTGTGCAGGCGCTGTTGGTTCTCCTGGTTGAATTGCTTCACGTTGTTCTTTTGTTAAATCAGCAATATTCACTGATTGTACTTCAGGAGTCTCAGCATTCGCTACTTTAGAAGCGGACATTCCAACAAAAGTAAACAACATCATTACTACAGCACATAGTTTTAACCATTTGTTTTTCATCTGATTTTTCCTCCTTAATTTTTATGTTTAAATTATAAACTTTATTTGAATTAATTTCAAACATTTTCCACTTTCTTATATACTTTTTAAGATATTTATAGCTTTTTGCCTCTAGAAGGAACTTTTTGGAAATATTTATTTCCAAATGTTTCCATTTTCATTCAGAAATAATCCGATGTTTTTTCGTACTTATTTTCATTTTTCCACAAGAAAAAAGGATTGTTAAATTTCTTTAACAATCCTTTTTTTGATATTTTTATAAATGATCATTTGGAGCAACCACTTGTGGTGCTGATGATGTTGTACCAGTTGTCGGCGCCTCTGTTGTAGGCTCTTCTGTTGTTGTAGTTGTTGTAGTAGACTCTGTTGTTGACTCAGTAGTCTCTTCTGTAGTTGTAGTTGCTTCAGTTGATTCTGCTGTTGTAACTTCTGTAGTCGCTTCTGTCGAAGTTGTTGACTCAGTTGTTGTTTCACCAAATTCACGAAGGAATCCTACATATTTGTAACAGCTATCGTCTGAAACTGTTTCATTCGCTGATACAACTGATGTTACAGCAACTGCTCCTGATAATACAAGACCTGCCATTAAGACAATCTTCTTACCATTTTTGTTTGATACTAAGAAGTATGCAGCACCTGTTAACGCTAAGATTCCTGCAACCATCATCAATGCTTGCGAACCAGTACCAGTTTCTGGTAATGCTGGTGCTAATTGACATGCATTTTTGTCATACGCATAGACTAATAAAATACGTTCTCCTTCTTTTGCTGGAGTAGGTTGACCTGGTTGAATCGCTTCACGTTGTTCTTTTGTTAAATCAGCGATATTTACAGTAACTACTTCTGGAGTTGCCGCTCGCGCTACTGAATTTGAGAATAACCCAAACACTCCAATCATCATTAATAATGCTAAAATCGTTGAACTAATTTTTTTCAATATAAATTTCCTCCTTATTTTTTACCTTTAGGAGTATACTGTATCGAAATTCAAAATGCAAATTCCTCTTGATTACCTAAAAATAAAAGACCGAAGTCATTAACTCCGGTCTTTATCTTCTATAAATAATCAATTGGCGCAACTGTGATACTTTGTGTCGAAGTTGTTGCTTCAGTCTGTGTAGTTGGCTCTTCTGTCGTTGTAGTTTCAGTTGTTGTCGTTGCTTCTGTCGTTGTTGTTGGTTCTTCTGTTGTTGTTTCAATCGTTGTCGTTGTTTCTGTTGTCACAACAGTCGCCGTTGGACCAGCTGTCGTTGTTTCTTCTGTTGTAGTTGAACTACTTGTAATGTAATATCCAACATAGTCATAACAATCAACTTGTTCTGGAGTTAAGTCCTTTTGTTCTACAACTTGTCCAAGAATCGAGCTGTCTGCTGCTAACACTTCAACTTGAGTCGCAAGGAACGCTCCTGCCCCACCTAGCACTAATACTGTTTTAGCAATACGAGATGCTTTATTAGATTTCACTAAATAAAGTCCTCCTGCTACCAGTACTACTGAAAACACTAATGTAATTATATTGGCTACTGTACCTGTGCTTGGTAATTCTTTTTCTTGTTTTGGAACTGATATGCCACAAGTTCCATTTTTCTTATAAACAAAAGTCACTTGCGAACCAGCTTGTACGTCTGCTTCAGTTGGTTTTCCTTGTTTGATATCTTTTCTAATGGTTTCAGTTGTTTTGTCATAATCAACATAATTTACAGTTGCGGCCGATGCAGGTGAAGCTACACTAACTCCTAGCGTTACTGTTGCTAAAGCGGCCACTAGAACCTTCGTTAATTTCTTCATCGATTCATCTCCCTCTATTTTTTGTCACAGCTCATCGTACTGTATTCCATTTTAAAAAGCAATTAATTTTATTATTCATCATTTGTTCTTTTCTGTTTCTTCTATGTAAGAAGAAAAAAGAAACCTAGATAATCTCCAGGCTTCTTTAAGATTATAAACGATCCGTTGGCGCGACTGTATAAGGTTCTGTCGAAGTTGTTGCCATCGTTTGAGTAGTCGGCTCTTCTGTCGTTGTAGTTTGGGTTGTTGTAGTAGCTTCTGTCGTTGTTGTTGGTTCTTCCGTTGTCGTTTCAGTCGTTGTTGTCGCTTCTGTTGTCACAACAGTCGTCGGACCAGCTGTCGTTGTTTCTTCTGAAATATAGAATCCAACGTAGTCATAACAATCAATCTCCTCAGGGTCTAGGTTCATTTGTTCAATGATTTGACCTAAGATTGAGCTGTCCGCTGCTAAAACTTCTCCTTGGAAAGCAAAGAATGTTCCTAAGCCACCAAGTACTAAAACTGTTTTAGCAATGTTGCGCATCTTGTTTGATTTCACTAAGTACAAACCACCTGCTACTAATACGACTGCAAAAACTGCTGAAACAGTGTTTGCTACTGTACCAGTATTTGGTAATTCTGGACCTCGCTTTGGAATCGATACACCACAAGTATTATTCTTTCTATATACATAAACCGCATGCGAGCCATCTTTCAAATCAGCCTCAGTTGGTTTCCCTTGTTTAATTTCTTTTCTAACGTTTTCAGTTGTTTTGTCATAATCCACATAGTGCACTGTTGCCGCTTGTGCAGTTGAAGATACTGTTACACCGATTGTTAAAGTGATTAAAGTTGCTATAATTAATTTTATTGATTTTTTCAAACAATCCATACCCCCTTATTTTTTTATAACAGATATTTTACTGTATCTATTTTTAGATTGCAAAAGTGTAGCTCGAATTTTAGCCCGACTTTTGTCACTTAAGAGGAAATTTTCGAAAACTTCCGCAACTTTAACGACTCTTAAATATGATCAGTTGGTACTACCGTATACGTTTGTTCAGTTGTTGTTTCTTCAGTAGTCGTCGTTTCTGTTGTCGTTTCTGTTGTCGTTTCTGTTGTCGTCTCTGTCGTCGTTGTTATCTGTTCTTCTGTAGTTGTTTCACTTGTAGTTACTTCCGCAGTTGTCGATGCTTCTGTTGTTGTCGTCGTACTATTTTCACGAATATAACCAATATAAATAGTACAATCTTCTTCCACAAATGATGCCCCTGCAGAAACTAAACTTGTACTTGCTGCAACTCCAGATAATACTAATCCTACGATTAAGATGAATTTCTTCCCGTTTTTATTAGATACTAGGAAATACCCTGCACCCGTCAGCGCTAAGATTCCTAAACTCACCATAATCATCGTAGAGTTTGTCCCTGTTTTTGGTAATTGACACGCTTCTTTATTGTAATCATATACGAGAATAATGCGTTCTCCATCGAGCAATTCATAATTCGGTTCGCCCTTTTGAATGGCTTCTTTCTGTTGTGGAGTTAAATCAGTATATTGAACAGTGATTACATTTGGATGTGTTGCTTCTGCAATGCTAGTTGTATTGAATCCAAAAATTCCAAAGAACATAATCATTGCTGCTAGTCGTAAAGCTATTTTCTTCATACACACCTTCCTCACCTATTTAGTAATATGCCTTCATTATCACATAACTCCCCTTAAAACTCAAATATTTTTTGTGCGTTTTCACAAACTTTTCACATTCCAACTTTTCAACTGTATTAATAAATAAAAAAACTGGCGAAGTTTCCTTCGCCAGTTTCGTTTCATATTGAATTATAAGTGATCAGACGGAAATACATCAGCCCCACCAATTTCTGAAGTAGAAGCTGTTGTTGATTCAGTAGTCGTAGTTGACTCTGTAGTAGTTGTCGATTCTGTTGTTGTAGTAGACTCTGTAGTAGTTGTCGATTCTGTTGTTGTAGTAGACTCTGTTGTTGATTCAGTAGTCTCTTCTGTAGTTGTAGTTGCTTCAGTTGATTCAGTAGTCTCTTCTGTAGTTGTAGTTGCTTCAGTTGATTCTACCGTTGTAGCTTCTGTAGTTGATTCTGCTGAAGTTGTTGACTCAATTGTTGTTTCAACTGATTCATTGATGAATCCTACATATTTATAACAGCTATCGTCCGATAAAGTTTCATTTGCAGATACAACTGATGTTGCAGCAACTGCTCCTGATAATACAAGACCTGCCATTAATACCATCTTCTTACCATTTTTGTTTGTTACTAAGAAGTATGCAGCACCTGTTAAAGCTACGATTCCAGCAACCATCATCAATGCTTGCGAACCAGTACCAGTTTCTGGTAATGCTGGTGCTAATTGACATGCGTTTTTGTCGTACGCGTATACTCATAAAGTACGTTCTCCTTCTCTAGCTGGAGTAGGTTGACCTGGTTGAATCGCTTCACGTTGTTCTTTTGTTAAATCAGCGATATTTACAGTAACTACTTCTGGAGCTGCCGC
>ERZ1699232.275-NODE-275-length-16693-cov-4.374623_pt1 | contig 16693 bp, 14 predicted proteins | sample MGYA00581529_ERZ1699232 | MGnify/ENA primary metagenome ERZ1699232 (study PRJEB42319, sample SAMD00040335) | human oral metagenome | material: saliva | host: Homo sapiens | study: EMG produced TPA metagenomics assembly of PRJDB4115 data set (Metgenomic analysis of...
AGTCAGGATTCTCACATTGCGGAGACTCACCTGTTTCATAGACATTCATAATATTGCAAACTGAAACATCAGCATTTTCTTTCATCATCTGCTCATATAAGCTTTCGATCATTTGAGGATGAATGTAATCATCTGAATCTAGAAAAAGAACAAATGCCCCACTAGCTTGTTGCAGTCCGTAATTCCGAGCATCAGAAAGCCCACCATTTTCTTTATGAAAGACCTGAATTCTCGAATCTGACTCTGAAAGAGTATCGCATAGCTTTCCGCTATTATCAGTTGCGCCATCATCAATCAATAAAATCTCAAGATGTGGGTAACTTTGCTTTTTAATCGAGTCAACACATTTTTCTAAATACTGTTCAACATTGTATACAGGAACAATGACACTAATTAAATCTGACATAATTACCCTTTCTTCTTGAACACCTTATTTTTAATAGTTTGCAAACCACTAATAAAGATTTCGTCTTTAACAAGCGCTAATACAACAATATAGTATATGACACAAGACACAATCGTCGCCAAAATATTCACGAGTAGTGCTCCGTTAACAATCCATTCAATAGGATGGATAACAGAAATCAAATATGCAATGACAAAAAATCCACTTGCATACAGCATATATTTTCCTGTATGAATTAATAATTTACGCATTCTAAAGAGATTATTTCGTCGAATAAGCATCATATCTAACGCAATTACCACTAATTCAGCAATAATCGTCGTTACTATATAATATGCTGGATTTGCAATATGATTGTATGCCAATAATGAATTTAAAGCTAAGTTGATTCCCCCGCCAATAAAATAAATAACCGTTAGGCGGTTTTCATAGCCTTGAACGAAAATGATTTGATTTTCTAAAATTAAAGCTAATGCCCAAGGAGTCGAACGGAGAGCAAATAATATTACACTAGTTCCTGCATCTAAATAGCGCTCTCCAGCATAAAGAATCGTCGCATGTGGCCCTAACACAGCTAGACCAAAAGATATCGGAATAATACAGAACATAAAAATACGTCCGCCCTTATTTACAAGCTCATCATATGCTTTATAATCATTAATCCCTAGATAATATCCCAACCGTGGCACACTTACGCTAATCGCTCCACTGACAACCCCCGCAATGGAAAACACGAGAGTTTGAGCAAACGTATAATACGATACGTACTCTGGTAATGCCACCGCAGAAAGGAACATACGGTCTAAGTACGTATAAAGCATTCCGGCGTTAGCAAGAAGTAAGATTGCTATTAACGGTTGAATAACGCGCTTCACTTCGAGCATAGATACTTTTACAAATTTGACTTCTCGCTTAATCCATAAGAAACTTGCTAGATAATTAATCATTGTCACAAGTGACATCACAAGCGCATAAGCAACAATATCATGTTCACTACGTACAAATGCAAAAATCGAAACAAGCATTAAAATACGAATTGCTAATGTTTTATACAAAATAAATGTATAGTTTTCAAAAGCTTCGTTCATCCACTCAATATTTAAAAATTGAGCAAATACTTGAATAGCCATTACATAGTACAATGTTTTTAAGAGTGGCGATCCTTCCATCGAAAACGTGATTAAGAAGTACGCCAATGTTGTTACTAATGTACAGACTAACGAAATATAAAATAACAACGAGAACGTACGATTAATCGCATCTTTATCAGACTTCACCTTACTAATCGCACGAATACCATAGTTATAGATTCCTAATGTCGCAAACGGAATAAATAAACCGATAAACGTATTGGTAATATTGAAATATCCATAGTCGGTTTTACTTAAAATACGTGCGATATAAGGACCTGTAATTAATGGGAACACAATATTTAATACACGTAGCATTAAATTCGCAATTGCATTCACTTTAATATTCTTCATAAGTCACACCTTTTTATCATTTTTACCCTATCCTACACTAATCAAAGTAGTAGCGGTAGATGTTTTTAAAAATCAAAAGAAAAACTTAGTAATTCCTATTTTTCTTTCCAATAAGCTTTAATCCCATGGCTCTTATAGTCAATCTCTTCTTGAGAAGGAATTTGCATATAGTCTCCATAAAATTGTGTTAAAAATTCATCATAATTTTTAGGAATCGGAACCATCATATCTTCAAATGGAACTTCAATCAATTCCTTATACATTCCTGCAGGGAACACTTCTTTTCTTCCATCTTTTCCGCATCCAATTAACCCTTCATATTGTCCTGACGGATTGCGATATTTATTAATTAATTTCTCAATACGTTTCCCAAAAAATCGTGGGTTTACTGGGCGTAATAAGTACCACATAATCTTACGGCAAAAATCTTTAAGCTTACTATCTCCGTATTGTACATATTGCAATTGAATATAAGAAATCATTCGTAATGTAGCACACAAATGAGCTTTATCAATAACCTTGATATCGTCGAATTGTTCCACTGGAAATACATCAACAAAGACGCTTGTATCATGACGTTTCACTTTGATATGATCTTCGATAACTGTATCAGTATCTAAAATAACTGCAAAGTTTTGGAAATACCAATCTGAAGAGTCATAATCCAATACTTGATAACGTTCATCCTTCATTTCTTTCACAACATTTAGAAAACGATTATAGTCCTCTCTATAAATACAAATATCAATATCATCGTCCCATGGAATGAATCCTTTATGACGTATTGCTCCTAGCAAAGTCCCGTAACTTACAAAATAAGGAATATCGTTTTCCTTACAAACACGGTCAATAAATTTTAAAATATTCATTTGACAGTCTTTTAATTCTTCTTTTGATAGATACTGCTTCACTATACTTCCTCCTTGTATTGAACAACTAAACCATGTGGATTTACTTGTTTTTCAGTAGGGGGCAATTGCATATAATCCCCATATAATTGTGTTAAAATCGCATCATATTCTTTCGGAACAGGATACATTTTTCCTTCAAATTCAGCTTCAGTCAAATCCTCATATAATTCAGGTGACATTACTTCTTTCTCCTTGAATTTCGAAGCTAAAAGTCCCGCAAATTTCCCATTTGGAACAGTATTATTTTTAACTAATGCGTCAATTTTATACGCAAAATAACGTGGCGATACAAATGTAAGGCCAGCCCAGCAAACAGTACGGATAATATCTTTTAACACACTATCCTTATATACAATATTCTCGTGCTTACTAAACGATAACAATTTAAAACTTTCCAAGTCATACGTCTTCTTTACCAATGAAAAATCATCGAATCGGTCATATGGGAAAATATCAATAAAGATTCCCGTTTCATATGTTTTACGATTTCTTGTATCTTCAACGACTGTTTTCGTATCTACAACTTTAATAAAGTTATTGTAATATTTCTCATCTGTCTCAAACGACAATACTTTAAAACGTGGATGTGTAAACTCCTTAACAAAACGATCATAATTGTCTCTTGACATCATCAAGTCAATATCATCATCCCAAGGAATAAAACCTTTATGACGAATGGCCCCAATTAAGGTTCCGTAGTTTAAAAAGTATTCAATGTTATGTTCTTTACAAAACTCGTCGACCGCATCTAGTAGTTCGAGTTCAATTTGGTTAATTTCTAATTCGGTTAAAGTTGTCAATACACTCTCTCCTTCCACAATCACCCCATTATACCATGAAATCGCCCTCTCATCTATTTAAATCAAAAAAACAGAAGGCCCGAAAGCCTTCTGTTTAAAGATATTCTCTATTATTTAACTGCAATTACACCGACAAGTTCTTTATCGAAGTTTTGAGCTACTTGTAATTCTTTTTCAAATTTCTTATAACGAGAAATTCCTAATTCTTCTACGAATACCACCTTTTGATCTTTCGCATCGATTAAACCGTTATTATCAACAACTGTAATTCCGTCAAGGTTTACTTCTTTTCTTAATTTTTCAAGTAATCCTTTGTCTGATGAAGTAACTGCAACATTCCCGTTTTTATTTTGAATAAATGAAAGAACTTTTACAACTTCTGCAACAGCTGCTACTTCGAATACTTTTTCGACACCATATTGGTTGAAGTCACCTACACGATTTAATGTTGGATAGAAGAAGTATAATGCAAAGTTGATAAATAAGACAATCGCAATTGCAAGAATGAATAACGCTACTAATTGTGTTACCAAACGTTTTGCACTGAAGTTTGAAACTGTTTTTGATTCACCAACAAATTCTTGTGAATGTACTGTATCGAGTTTTGTAATAGTTACATTTGGAAATGTATTTTTATACGAATTTACTAATTGATCAATTTTCTTCTCAATTAATTGGTTTAACTCTAAGCTCTTTGTCAATACTTTAACAGAAACCCCTGTTGAGTCTCCAAGTGCATTATACATAATTTTTTGTTCCCAGAAGTTTGCATCTGAATTACGTAATTGCGTTTCATTACTTGAGATTTCGCTTGCAATTTTAGCTACTGTCTTATTGTCCACATCGTTAAATAAATACGGACCAGTCATATTTGAGCTAATTAGTTTCATGTAAAATTGACTGTATTGATTTTCGCTCGCAAAGTTTTCTGAACGAACCGTTCTTTCTGGAGCATCAATTTTATAAACAATATAAGAAGAATAACTTCCTTCTCCACTGACAACTGCAGTAGAGTTGATTGTTTTAAGTGATAGTGGCACTGCCATTGCTAAGAAAAGAACGATGACGCCAATCAAGTTCCATTTCTTATTTTTTACTGTATTTGCAATCAGATCAGCAAATGAATATTTTTCAAACATTAATATAACCATCCTTTGTATGTGAATAATAACCGACTCTCTTTACAAGCAACCCTGATACGATAAACAGAACTGCAATAAAGAACCAAAACTGCATTGTAAATAGACTGTAGAAACTTTCTGTAAAGCTACTTCTTGGCATAAAGAAAAGATTCCCTAAGATTACAAGTGAAAGAATCACTCTTAATGTTTTATCAGTATACATCGAATTTACCAGAGAAACAAATAACATTCCTAGTAGAAGATTTGCAATAATTAAACCGATAAAACCATAATCTGTAAAAACCTCAATGATGTAACTACTTCCGATTCCATGTCCGCCAAGATAATCTTTGTTCATCGCGATATAGGAAATATTATGTGCAAAACTATTACTTTCTAGCGCTAACTCTAGGCTGTTTGATGTATTCGCAAACGGTGTTGTCCCAAGTAACGTATTGCCAAGAGAACCTCGTGTAAAGTACTCAATAATCGGTCCAAATGTAAAGTTTCTAAACTCCCTAGTTGGCAGTGCTGAGTGATAAAGGAATCCTTTTGATAATGCACCAAAACTCGTAGACTGCTTGTACAAGAAGTCTACTAATAGACCAGAAATACTAGTTCCTTTTACTGACGCACCATCACGAATATAGTTCAGTGCACCCATCGCTAACATTAATACAGGTGTCCCTACTCCAAGTAAGAATTTCTCAAAACGTCCAATCCATTTTTCATTCTTATCTGTATAGTGTCTCATAAAGAAATAAACAAATGAGAACACAATCGCAAGAATGAATGGATTACGTGTCCCAATCAATAAATGAATAGCGTTCGCACCGATATACAATAGTAGTACGAATAATGATTTCTTCTTGCTTGGTTTTGTAGCTAAGTACGTACAAAGCGCGAAAAACATAAAAGCTGATAATAAGTACGTAAAGTACGGTAATTTACTTTGGAAATTCGCGTAATAACCATAATACGTTGTTTGACATCTAAACATATATCGTTCTACTAAACGTAACACATAGAATGGATACGTAAAGAGAAATGCGATAAATGAGACCTGTTGTAATTTATCAATGAAACGTTGATTTATTGGTTTAGCCACTGTTTTTTTCGGTCTTGTAGCCATCCATCGTCCAATCATTCCACCGATAATAATTGCTACAATACTAATAGCAATCGCTGTAAAAGAAAACTGATACGTGTCTTTCGAGTATTCTTGAAGAATTCCATTATTCATATAATAAATGATTGGTCGATTAAACAAGAATATACCAATCATTAATAGAAACATAAAATGTATAATGTAGTATTTCAAATCTAGCAAACAATAGAAAATCGCAGTCACATATAAGAGACTCACTGCACCCAATTGTAATACTATATTTGACTGAACACTTGCTACGATAAAGATAATCCCGGAGATAAGGGCGCTCAGTATAACAGCGAAAAATAATAAACCTTTTAAACTAATTGTCGATTTTTTCATTTTCTTCCCTTTCTAAAATCTCCAATATCTGTTTCATTTGTGCTTCAATTGTGAAGCGTTCAATATAAGCATCCATCGCTTTTGTATCAACAGATGCATTCATTCGTTCATTTAAAGCTATTACTGCCTCTTTATCCGTTTGGATAATGGTTCCAAACTGTCCGTTTCCACTCAGCTCCTCTGCTCCACCAACATCTGTCGAGACAAATGGCTTTCCAAGCGTTAACGCTTCAACAAAAGCTCCTGAGAATCCTTCTTGTTGAGACATTGAAAGGAGCACTTTTACTCTTTTCAAGATAGGATATGGATTTTTCTGATAGCCTAGGAAATGAACTCTTTCTTGCAGTCCTAATTCAACTGTTCTTTCTTTCAACTGTAATTCTTGGTCACCACTACCAATAAAATAAATATGAGCAGTTGGTCTTACTTCCAGTAATTGACGGAAAACTTCAAGGGCTCTATCTGTCCCTTTCTTTTTCTCCAGACGACCAATAACTGCAATACTATCTTCCTCGACAATATCTTTATAAGGCTCATTAGACTTTTGAATGATTTCATCAAAGTTATATCCATTATAAATCGTTACAATCTTTTCTTTAAACTCAGGATAGACAGTTTCTATTGACTCCCGTGTTTTCTTAGAGATTGCAACGATGTTATTGGCAGTTTCTAAATGTTGACGATGATTTTCTCGGTAAGTTGCATTTTCTGGTTTTAAGAACTCCTCAATGCTTCCATGAATCCATGCAACTTTCTTCACTTCTGGACGTTTCGAGAATGGGAAAGCTGGATTCATAATTGTAAATGAAATTTCAATGTCATATTCATCTTTAATAAGTCTATTTCGGACAGCGTATGGAAACCATATTCTTGCTCTCCACAGCAACGCTTCAATGATACGCGAATGCTTCTTTGACTTATACGGTTTTAGAATTCGAACACCTTCTGGAACAGGTTCGTACCCTTTGTCAAAATGTTCTATTTCTAGAATATCGACATCATATTTTTCTAAATCAAGATGATTAACAATGATTGAGAGGATTTTTTCGGCTCCTCCGCCAAGAGAAAAGGACCATAAATAAACAAGAATTTTTTTCTTATTTCCCATAATACTCCCCTTTATACTTCTCGTATCCATTTTCAAGATCGACAAATAATGCATCATGATGTGCAACTTGTTTATCTGCTGGAGGTGGTGTCATATAATCACCAAATGCTGTTTTTAAGTAAGCATCGTATCCAACTGGAATTGGCATTTCCGTTTGTTCAAATGGTACAAATAACGCTGATTCAAAGCTTTCGATTGGATATTTATTTTTCATATATCCAGGGCCCGCACAAAGTTCAGTGATCCCATCACTTTCTTCACGCGTGTACTTTGTCATCTCACTCTGCGCCTTGCTCCAAATCTTATAACGTAATGAACGTGTCGGGAATAATCCTAATAAGAATAAACTTCCCCATTTCATTAAACCACCATGTTTTTCGGGTACTGTTTGCGCACGGAACAATGAGTAAATCAATGCCCAGCGAACTTGTTTCTTACGTTCTGATTCTGATTTTGGATAATAATCTAGTGGAAGGATATCAATCGCTAAGCCGTGTGGGATATCTAAATCCGCTTGATAAGGCTTCACGCATGTCGTTTCTTTATCACGGATCGTCACAAACAAATTACGGTCTAAGTAATGTTCGTCACTGTTTGACATCACATAACGCCCATCTGCTTCTTTTGGCCACAATTCAATCAGTTTTTCATAATCTTTTCGTGGCATAAAGAAATCTAAATCATCATCCCAAGGGATAAAGCCTTTATGGCGAAGTGCTCCAATGGCCCCACCACCGCATAAATAACATAATAATTCATGTTGCTTACAAAATGACACAAAGTATTCAGCCATTTCTAAACATTTCTCTTGTAATGGTTCCATGTTTTCCTCACTTTCTAAATATCCCATTTAGCCACTGTTTTAAATGGCGTTAATTTGTCTTCCTCGAAGAAATGATAAATATCTTTCATCTCTTGGATTGGATTTGATTCAAAAATAATTAAGTTCAAACGTGCATGTACTTTTGGATCTGCCATGAATTGAACTGCCTCCTCAAAGTCCTTGCGACCTGACCGAGAGCTTCCAACCCAAGTCAATCCTTTTTCAAGAATGTCACGTGTGTTTAATGGTACTTCGAACTCGCTAACCCCCATCATAACAACCGTACCTTGAGGTTGAATATGACGGATAATCTCACGGTATGCATCTTGAGTTCCGCTTCCGCCCACGCATTCAATCGCATGATCGAATGTAAAGTCTTCAGGAAGATTGCTCACATCATATACTTCATCTACGAATGAGAATAGACGTAATTTTTCAGGATCTTTACCTACAATAATAATCGTTGACTCTGGGAATTTCGCTTTGGCAATTGTTGCTACAACGTATGCTAAACTTCCTGAACCCCAAACCACGATACGATTACGACGGCTATGAGCCACTTTGTCAAAACGACGTAATCCGTGAACCCCAACTGAAACGAATTCAGAAATAGCAGCGACTTTATCTGGCACATCTTCGTATTTCACAACACGGTCGATTGGAATTGTCACGAATTCGCGCATGAATCCATCGTGGCCACTTGAACGGAAGTATGTTCCATTCACATAGTTCTCATAGAACTCTGTCTCCTGGTCAAAATCACGTGGTGGTTGGTTTGGAATCATCACCACATGGTCTCCTGGCTTATACGTTCCTGTTGGGTCCGCAACGACGATTCCACAACATTCATGGATCAATGCCATTGGTAATTTCTTCTGCAAAGTTTTAGCAGGACGTGTTCCTTGGAAGTAACGTTGGTCGGCATGACACAAAGCTAAATAGTTTGGCCGAACCACCACAGTATCTTCTTCATAGAAAGACACATCTTCATATTTAATTGAGAAAAACGATGGACGAATGAGTTGATACACTCGATTAATCATTTTAAATCTCTCCTAACATCGCTTGCGCAATTTTCAAATCTGTTACTGTTGTGATTTTAATGTTTGAGTATTCGCCCTCGACAAGAGCTACTTTGACATCATTGACCACGAATACTTTACAAGCATCGGTCAAGATTTCTTTGACATCATCTGTAAGGCTATCATACAAGTCAGTAAAGGCTTGAATTTTAAATGTTTGAGGTGTTTGTCCTTGATACATATGTGTTCTGTTTGGAATGGAAGAAATCACTTTTCCATCTACAGATTCAACAATTGTATCATTGGCCATCACTACAGTATCCGCTACATCATAGTGTTTCATCGCTTCAATATTGTCAACAATCATGCGATATGAAACAAACGGACGAACTGCATCATGTGTAATCAATACATCTTCAGGTGAAAATGATCCACTATTTTTGATGTCCGCAATAATACTTAAGATGCTATCATTACGATTTCCACCACCGCTAACGACACGGATTTTGTCCTTATTCGTCAAAATATGTTTATCTAATAAATCATTGAAGTAGCTTACCCAGTTTGGATGAACCGCTACATAGACAACATCTACATCTGGAACAAACAAGAATTTTTCGACTGTGTGAATAATAATTGGTTTGTTTCCTAATGGTAGAAATTGTTTTGGCATTTCTTGGATTCCCATACGAGTTCCGGTTCCACCGGCTAAAATCCCAGCATAAATCATTTTATACACCTCTTATTTTCCTATTACGGAGTTGTTAAATAATATAAATCTTCTCTTTGTTGTAGTAATGGATAAGTTTGAACAGTTGGTTGTCCCATTAACTTACGGATTGAATTGCTTACTCCAAGCAACACCTCATCCGTTGCATATGAGTAATAGATTTGCTCGCCTGCATTGTTTGTTAGTAACAACTGTCTTTCTTCGATAAAGGTTTGTGTTAAATTATTTCCTGTGATAGCAGGACCATAAGTGTTTTTAAGGGCCATCACTTGTCCAATTGGCAAGTCTGTTTTCACGTTCTTACTTACCGCATTCATTAATTGCTCGAAGTTTGTAACAGAATTAAAAGTCATCAATTTTTTAACAAGTTCCTCGATAACTATACGTTGACGTTTTTGACGACCTGTATCTCCTTCTGGATCGTCGTAACGCATACGTGCAAAACGTAAGGCACTTTCACCATCAAGCAGTTCTGTTTTTCCTTCAACGAAAGAACGTCCTTCATAAGTAAAAGTTAGCGGGCTTGTCACTTCAATTCCACCCACAGCATCCACGAATTCCATTAAGCCTCCCATGTTAATTTGCACATAGAAGTCAATCGTTGTATCTAACATCTTCTCAACTGAATTAATAACCATTGGAGCCTTTCCATAAGCAAAGGCGTGGTTCAGTTTATCATAGCTACCTGTTCCTACGATTTCTGTATAAGTATCACGAGGTAAGCTGAGTAGTTGAGATTTTTTTGTTGATGGATTAACTGTCAACAATAACATTGTATCTGAGCGGCCGTCTTCTTCTTCACGTCCATATGCTCCATTATCAATCCCCAATAATAGAATGTTAATTGGTTTTGCGTTTTTAATAATCTCGTTTGCTTCTTGTTCCGTACGGTTTCCAACATCTTGAGTGATTGTGTTAATCGTATGGTTAATTCGGCTTGCATAGTAAGTTCCCGCTACTGCAATAATCGCGAGTAAAAGGATTAAAATAAAACCAATACGTCCACGTTTCTTTTTCTTTTCTTGACGTCTCCCTTTTCGGGTCCATTCATTTGATTCGTTCATATTTACACTCCAATACTTTTAAGGGTTTTGTTTTTGTGTAGGCTGTGTTGGTGCAACAGGCTCTTGCGTTGCAGGAGCTGATTGCGTTGGTTGTACAGGCTGTGGTTGCTCTGGAGCAGCCGTCGCTTGTGGCATCTGTGTTGCTGGTGCTGTTGGTGTTACAGCACTACTTCCACCACCATTATTAGATGGATTTGTCGGTGCAACATAGTCATCATCATCATCATCATTACTGTTGTTATTGTAATTGTTATAATTTGGCGTTACATTTGGTTCTACGTAAGTATCACCTTGTTCTTGTACATTTGAATTATTTTGAGGAGCATTTTGCTCGATATTCACTGATGACTGTGTTTCTTTCGTTTCAATATGTTTTAATTCAGTAATTTCTTCTAAATCAAGTGACTTTCTGATGACATTCGAAACGCGAATCTTCTCAGCTTCTGGAATGACAAAATAATAAACGCCATTAATCATCGCTCCATCCCCATTAATCGTATCTGACTCAAAATGTTGGAGAGCTTCTTTATGCGTTTGTGCGATTTGGAATAATTTTTCTACTGTAAAGTTTGTTTTTACCGAATTCTCTAATGTCTTAAGAATTTCTTCGTATTTAGTTACTGAACCTAGGCTCAATAATTTTTCGACTAATTTTTGAATGACATATTGTTGACGTTTTTGACGCCCAGTATCTCCTTCAGGGTCATCATAACGCATACGTGCATATCGCAGAGCTGCCTCCCCGTCTACATGGCGTGTAACACCTTCAGTAAAGGACTCATCCTCATACGTAAATGTTAACGCTGGGGTAATCTCTAATCCACACACTGCATCAACAAGGCCCATCAATCCACCCATATCTACTGTTACATAGTAGTCAATTGGGACGTTAAGCATATTTTGTACACTATTAATTGAAAATTGTTCTTTACCAAAGGCATATGCATGGTTAATTTTATCAAAAGTACCATAACCGATAATTTCAGTATAAGAATCACGAGGAATACTAATCATCGTTGTTTTCTTTTGTTTTGGATTTACAGTCACAAGAAGCATCGTATCTGAACGCCCTACTTCCGTATCACGACCATAAGCTCCATTATCAATCCCTAATAGAAGAACCGAAAAGCTGCTATCGTCTGTTAATTCTTTCTCACGTAATTGGACGGTCTCTACTTTTTGATGGATTGCATCTTCCGCTTGAGAAATTCGACTCCATGCATAAGCTGCACCTGCAATAATCACAGCGCCCAATGCCAGCAAGACCGTTAAAATAACTTTTCTTATTTTTTTATTGTTTCTTTGTTTTCTTCTATTTGATAATTTTTCTTCATTTACTCTCATTCATTCCACTCCAATAACTATACAATCAGTTTATTATATCATAGATTTCCTTGAATTCATGAGTATTTATAGTAATTTTAAGATTTTTCTTCTTCATCAAAATATTCTTTTTTAAATTCAAAACCAAAGATCCATCCCTTAATTGTTCCAACACCATAGGCGAAGTGAATCGCAATCATAATGAATGGGATTAGTAGTAATGTTGGGTTGAATTTTTGCTTAGAAATTTCAAAAATAGACAACCCCAGCACCGCTAACAAATATAGGAATACTACAGTTAAAAGTGGTACAAAACTGACTAGCGTGAGCATCATTAATACAAGTAAAGTCGCTACAAATACACCTGGGCCAAAGTGGAATAAAGATAAGCAATCACGGCAAACATGTGAAGTCAATCCAATCCAATATCCGTTTGCAAATTTTTGTTGAATCATCTTCGTAAAAGTTGGACGAATATATTGGTATGATTCAATTTCAGGATTAAAAATAATATCATATCCCGCTTTGCGCACTCTGTAATGAAACTCGTTATCCTCAGTACGCAACAATCTTTCATCAGCTAGTCCTACTTTGTCAAAAACTTCTTTTCGATACATCCCATGGAAAATAGAGTTCACTTTTCTTTTCACATCTGATTTCCTATAATTCGCAATACTGCTTCCAAGAGCTGACTCTTCTACGATATGTAGAGTCTTTGAAAAATCATCAGCTGAGTCCACAATAGTCGGTCTATTTCCTCCACAAACATAAGCCCCCGCTAAGATTTCATCTACATTTTTTTGAACAAAGTCTGCTGGAATTCGAGAATGGGCATCGATTTTTAAAACAACATCCCCAGTTGCATGTTTAACCCCTTCGTTAAATCCTGCAGCCTGGATTTGGCGCTCGTTTGTAACGATTTGAACACTCAAGGTTTCGTTATTTTTTTTAAATTCTTCCATCACCAACCTAGTGTTATCTGTTGAGTTTGAATCCATCAACACCACTTCAATATTTTGAAGTGGGAATGTTTGGTTTAGAATATCTTCAAATAGCATTGGTAAGTATTTTTCTTCATTTCTTGCGGTAATTATAATACTGACTTTCATAAATAATCTCCTATTTTTTATTCTCAGTTCATTATAAAATAGTTCTTTTTATAAAAACAGAAATATCATCAAAAAAAGGTCGATGAAATCATCGACCCATTAATCTATTTCTTTTTATTCGCAATATCAATCAATTCATCATGTAATTGTTGATCTGTATAGCTCTCGAAGTTTTCAATGAAATTATACACGCGATTAATCTTAGAATTGTCCGCAATTCCAATATGAATCTTAGGAAAGACTTGTTTTGGATTTACTTCTCCTTCGTTCAGTAACTCCTCATACATCTTTTCTCCAGGGCGTAATCCTGTGAATTTAATCTCAATATCGCCTTCATCATATCCTGAAAGACGAATTAAGTTCTTCGCTAAGTCCACAATCTTCACTGGTTGTCCCATATCGAGTACGAAGATTTCCCCGCCTCGTGCAAGTGCTCCAGCTTGAATAACTAATTGAGCAGCTTCCGGAATCGTCATAAAGTAACGTACGATATCCGGGTGAGTCACTGTAATTGGTCCCCCTTCAGCAATTTGCTTCTTGAAGAGCGGAATTACTGAACCACGTGACCCTAATACATTCCCGAAACGAACCGCAACGAATTTTGTATACTCGCTACGTGTCGCCATGTCTTGCACAATCATTTCGCAAAGACGTTTTGTAGCTCCCATAATATTTGGTGGGTTAACTGCTTTATCAGTTGATACCATTACGAACGCTTTAACACGTGCATGGCTTGCTGCTTCAGCAACATTTCTTGTACCAAGAATATTGTTTTTTACCGCTTCACGAGGGTTTAATTCCATCAATGGTACGTGTTTATGCGCTGCAGCATGATAAACTACATCTGGTTTATATTTATCCATTACTTCAAAGATACGTTTGCGGTCTTGCACATCGGCAATCACCGGTGTAATCGTGAAGTGTTGAGAATATTTACCAACTAATTCCATATTCAGTTGATAAATACTATTTTCACCATGCCCTAAAATAACGATTTCTTTTGGTTTGAATTTAGCCACTTGACGGCAAATTTCTGAACCGATTGAACCACCTGCACCCGTTACAAGAATCTTCTTGCCACGAAGTTGTTTTTCAATCATCGTTTGATCCAAATGAACTGGATCACGACCTAATAAGTCTTCAATTTCAACATTTCTTAGTTGTTGTACGTGTAAGTTCCCGCTCATGACATCGTCAATATTTGGTAAGATTACACATTCAGCACCTGTTTTGCGAGCAACATCATACACTTCGTTTAATTTCTTAATCGGAAGTGATGGCATCGCAATAACGACTTTAGTAATCCCCATCGTATCTACAATGCGTTCGATATCTTTGATAGCTCCTAAAATACGAACTCCATAAATATCTTTTCGTAGTTTGTCTGGATCATCATCGACAAAGGCAATTGGATCCATACGCATTGCTGGGTGCATTAACATTTGACGAACTAATAATGTTCCAGCAGCACCAGCCCCAACGATTAATGTTGGTTTTGCATTTTCCATGACGCTACTATCCGCAAAGAATTCACGGAAGACACGCATTGATAAACGTACTCCACCAATCGAAATTACAAGTAATAACCAGCAGACAATTAGGAATTGCCAAGTTACTTTTGTATCGAAGAACGCTAGCCCTGAAATCGTTGAAACGATGACGGTTGCTGACACACATTTTACGACAGTAATTACTTCGTACACACTAGCGTATTCCCAATCTCTCCAATAAAGATTGAAGAAATATGAGAACACATAATAGGCTACTAACGATAAAATCGCTGTAATCGTTAATCCGTGAATATTACGAATTAATCCTTCTGTTACTAATCGAAATCCTAAAAATACTGATCCAACAACAAGTAGCGAGTCAACGATGAATAATAATAAAATTTTTAATCGATTATTCATTTAAATATCCTCTCCTGACTATCCAAGTACTTCTTGAATCACTTCTAAATAATTTTGAACAATGTAATCCACATCTTCATCGCTAAGTAATCCATGCAATGGTAGAGTCACTTCATTTTCAAAGAAGCGATACGCATTTGGATAATCTTCCATACGGAATCCCATATTTTGGTAAGCCGTTAATAACGGAAGTGGTTTGTAGTGAACGTTACATGAAACGCCACGTTCCGCCATTTTTGTAATGATTTCTCCACGTTGATCATAGCTTGCGCCTTGAACACGAGTGATATATAAGTGACGTGAAGATTCATAATCTTTACCTTCGTGAGGTAAAACTTGGATACGTTTATCCACAGATAATCCTTTATCAAGGCGACGTACAATTTCTTTTCTACGTTCCAATAATTGTGGGTAACGTTCTAATTGCGCTAAACCGATTGCAGCCATAATATCTGGCATATTGCATTTGAACCCAGGAATGACAATATCGTATTCCCAAGAACCCGGTTTGATTTTTGCTAAAGCGTCTTTTGTTTGTCCGTGTAATGAGTACACTTGGAACTCTTTATACATTGCTTCAGAATCCAATTCGTTTGCTGGATTCCATGTAATACATCCACCTTCTGCAGTTGTTAAATTCTTAACGGCATGGAATGAGAATGATGCAAAGTCTGCGATTTTTGCAACAGAAACTCCGTCACGAGTTGTTCCAATTGCATGTGCACAGTCAGAAACAACAATAATACGGTTAAAATAACGTTGTAAGTTTGTAGACGGTTGGAATAAGCCACGTTTTGATTCTACTACTTCGAAAATACGACGATAGTCACATGGAACCCCTGCTAATTCAACAGGAATAATCACTTTTGTTTTTTCAGTGATTGCTTCAGCTAAAGCATCATAGTTCATTTCAAAATGATCTTCTTGAATATCCACCATAACAGGTGTTGCTCCAACGTGTTCAATCACACTACAAGAAGCTGTATATGTGTATGCAGGAACAATGACTTCGTCTCCAGGCCTAACGCCTAAAACACGCAATGCTAACTCTAACGCAGCAGTTGCAGAGTTCAAGCAGACAACTTTTTCAGTGCCCATATATTCTGCTAATTGACGTTCAAATTCTTTTGTTTTTGGTCCTGTTGTAATCCAACCAGATTGTAATACTTCGACTACATTGTTGATTTCCTTTTCTGTAATATCTGGTGGTGAGAATGGAATATTTCTAACTTTCATGTTGCTTCCTCCAAGTTATTTTAAGACTGCAATCACAGTTTTTACCATGACCGCAATATCATTTTTTAAACTACATTTTTTTAAATAATCAATATTGTATTGCATTTTTTCTGGCAAGATATGTTCGATATAAGCCTCATCTACTGTTAAGCCT
>ERZ1699232.280-NODE-280-length-16394-cov-6.770456_pt1 | contig 16394 bp, 18 predicted proteins | sample MGYA00581529_ERZ1699232 | MGnify/ENA primary metagenome ERZ1699232 (study PRJEB42319, sample SAMD00040335) | human oral metagenome | material: saliva | host: Homo sapiens | study: EMG produced TPA metagenomics assembly of PRJDB4115 data set (Metgenomic analysis of...
TTCCTTTTTTTCCTTGGCATTTTTCCTAAAAAGTGTATAATAGAACTATGCGGAGGTGGTGGAACGGCAGACACGCATGCTTCAGGCGCATGTGCCCCTTCGGGCGTGAGGGTTCAAATCCCTTTCTCCGCATCTTGGAAAGGTGGCCCAGCTTGGTACGGCACCGGACTCGAAATCCGGCAAGTGGATTTTATTCACGCGCGGGTTCAAATCCCGTCCTTTCCTTCTACAACAAACAAGACATGAGCTACAAAGCTCATGTCTTTTCTGTTATTTTATTCCTGCTTCTAGAAGGCCATCTGCTAGGCGGGCGAAGTCTTCTAAGCTCAGAGCTTCTCCTCGTACAGAAGGTTGCAGGCCTGCAGCTTGGATTCCTGCTTCCAGCTTGGCTTTGATTTCTTCGGTCTTGCCAAAGCGACTGGTCAAGTTGTTCCAAAGCGTTTTGCGTCGGTGGACAAAGCTAGCCTTGCTGACAGAGAAGAAGAAATCTTCATCCTTGACTGCTACTGCTGGTTCTTCGCGACGGACCATCTTCAAAATGGCAGAGTCGACGTTTGGTGCTGGCACAAAGACGGTGCGAGGCACGATAAAGGCTACCTTAGCAGTCATATAGTATTGGACTGCAATGGATAAAGAACCATAAGCCTTGGTGTTGGGCTCAGCCGAGATGCGGTCTGCCACCTCTTTTTGCATCATGACCACAAATTCTTGGAAAGGAATCTTGGATTCGATCAAGTGCATGAGGATAGGAGTTGTGATGTAATACGGAAGGTTAGCCACCACCTTGATCGGAAGGTCTGGATTTTTAAACTCTGCGATGTACTGGTTGAGGTCTACCTTGAGGATGTCTTGGTTAACAACCGTGACATTGTCAAAATCCCGTAAGGTATCCGCCAAAATGGGAACCAGGCGGTCATCGATCTCAAAGGCCATGACTTCTGCCGCATTTTCCGCCAAGAACTCAGTCAAAGCTCCAATTCCAGGACCGATTTCGATGACATTGACCTGCTTATCGATCTCTGCCGTATCCACAATTTTTTGAAGGATGTTGGTATCGGTCAAAAAGTTTTGACCGAAGGATTTTTTAAAGGTAAATCCGTGACACTCCAGCACTGCCTTGGTCACGCTATAATCTGCAATTCTCATGTATTCTCTTTTCTATTTATTAGCTAAAAACAATATATAAAACCCACATAATTCCTAGTGCCAACAAAATCCAAAACACTAAAAGAACACGAGACTTGTTCCCTTGTGAATCGGCTCCAGTCATATCGATCGCTTTCTTATCTTCTTGGGGGTTCATTTTCTTCAGTTCATCCTGATAGGCAACCGAATCTAGAATATTGTCTTCTGGCAATAATTCTGAAGCATAATAATCAGGAAAGCCCATAGCAAGACCAATTAAGTTCTTTTCTGTCAAAGAAAAATCTAAATCTTTGGGTTGATTTTCCCGAATAGCTCGTATATTTTTTAACAGTTTATCAGAAACAACAGACACTTGGTCCATAAAAACAACATCTAAGACATCAAATCCGAGCACATCACCATCTTTTACGTTTGCAAGAATATAACGAACAAAGGCATCATATAATTGTAAGGTCTGAGAAGCATTTTCTTCTAAAAAAGACCGATTTTGGAGGGCGTTTTGCTGGAATTTTTCAATAGGAAGCAAGATATCTACATTCTGCTCTTGGTAAAATCTTTCTGCTTGTTCTTCATCTTCTTCAAGTTCTTCTGCTGTTTCCCAGAGAGCAATAGGAGCTTTTAAATCTTCTTCATCCCAAAACAATTGCCAAAAATAAGGTATCGTGTAAATTCCCTCTGTTAAGATACGAGCTTCATCTCCGTTTTTTAAGTAAATATAACTTCTATTCGCCATTCCATTTCCTTTCAAAATCTTTGAAAAAGGGTAGTGGTTCAGGTAAGATGTAGATAAAACTATATAGTTTCCCAATGAAAGAAACTCTCTAATCTTTATCTCTGCCTTCTAGTTCCTCACTAAACTTTTGCATTTCCTTAAAAGCTGTTAGGCTAACATAGGCACCCGCTTCATAATACTCCGTTGGATTTATGGCATAGTCAAAGCCTTCAATCATGCCACCAGCTTCTTCAATCATGCCATTCCACTTTTCATCAAAGACCATTCGCAGACGTTTCCAATCAGTAAATACTGGCACAGAATTGCGCCCATCTTTTCCTTCTCTGACTGGGATGCTGAACTTAGCGTCTTCTTTCAATACAAAGGAGTTGGCTCCCTGACTCTTATCGGGGAATCCCGAAGTAGCATTTAAAGGAATGAGGAGTTTGGCTTTTGGCATGGCTGCTGAGAAGAATTTATAATAGAGCTTATATATTACTTCTTCGTCATCTGTTGTAGGCTTATCCATCTGCCCCATCAACAGCATCCATCTTACAATATCAGGATTCATAACAGGAACTTGTATCTCTGGTAGGTTCGAAAAATCTGGTTTCTGAACCAAAACAGAAGCACTAATGCTGACTTCCTTGGTATTAAAGGCTGCTCCCAAAGCTCCATTTAAGTAAAAGGCTGTCCCAAGAAAATTCTCAATTCCTTTTTTATCTGCTGTATTTTCAATCAGTTTCACAACTGAATTTGGTCGACGATCAATGGTTTCCTTAAATTGGTGATACCAACGCGGCGTATATAGCATGATCATCGGGTCTGAACAGAGATAGCCCTCTTCACCTTTATCATAGGTCGTTGAGAAAAGATACGCTTCCCCCGTTTTTTCTGAAAAGACCGCGTAAATCGAATCTGCTGCTAACAACTTGTCCTTGACGATTTCTGCTAGGCGTTCTAGCTTTCGAGTGTTAGCTTGATAGCTTTCTTCACTTTCAGTTTTCTGATTTTGACGGCACTCCCATAAAAAGAGGCGCAATATTTCTATGCTATCATCAAGACTAGCGGCTTGATAGTCTTCATTGGACATTTGACCTTTTTGGACAATTACAAACGCGTTATAAAGAGCATCTGTATAGCTTGATAGCCGTTGTTCCTCATCGACACCATAACTATAGAGAACACTTCCCTTTTTAAGATTAACCAAGGAAGTTTCCATATCGATGACCAAATGAGCTAGAGATTCATCCGTGAGAACATCTACATCCTTATTTTGATTAATGAGTTTTTTCACGACTACAGAACCAAGAGCGTCCATACCTTGATCGGGATTGCAAAATTGCAGACAATCCCCAGCCTTGAGTCCGCCCTCTAAGCTCCCAATAATCAATAACTCATTCGTCTCCTTTATCGGAAATAGTTCTAGAACTCCCAAGCATGTTTTGTCAATTGACTCTACTGTTTTGTTTGTTGCTTCAGTTGTTTCTGTCTTTTTTAAAAAATCGAAGATTCCCATAAATTATCCTCATTATCTACACTCATAACAAATCCTATGGAGTCACTTTTCTAATGCTTGCAACCAAGCCTGATTAAACCGTATATACTTACTTCTATTGCGTCATCTTCCCCTTGCTTTTGGGGGAGTTTCTCAATTCTCATAACTTTTCATGGTAGCTTCAACCTCAGCCAAACAAATTCCAAACAACTCCAAGCGTTTGATCAATTGCTTGCCATTGCAGTAGCCGATGCGCAAGGCTTCTCCTAAGTATTCTCGTCGTTTGCGACTATCGCTTCCCATCAAAAGACCGAGACGCATCAAGTCGGTCTTTGTGATATCAAAGAAATTTTCATCTTCGTAAGACCCGACCAGTCCAGCTAGGGCTTTTTCTAAGTCTTCAAAACTGGCATGCTCCACTCCAAGAGAACGCCCCTTGGTCTTGGATTTGGGGACTGCTTCACCACGATTTAAAAAGGCATGTTTGGCCTGGGGCACCTCTTGCATAATGATCTTGCGAATTCGCTCGCCATTGTAGTCTGGATCGGTAAAGACAATGACCCCACGCAACTCTTGCAAGGTAGCAATTCGTTCCAAGTCATCTTGATCGATCGCAGAACCTCGCGTTTCATAGGTATCCACCTCATAAAAACGGCGGAGATTGGCTGTGTCGTCCTTGCCCTCCACGACAATCACTTCTGGTATTTTTCTTTTCTCAGTCAAGGCCAAATACCTTTCTTGCATTGTCATAGGTTGCCTGAGCCACTTCTTCTGTTGTTAAGCCACGTAGTTCTGCAATAAAATCTACCACATAACGAGTGTAGGCTGTTTTATTTTCCCGACCACGTTTGGGAACTGGCGCCAGATAAGGGGCGTCTGTTTCAACCAAGATCTTGTCTAACGGAAGGCCAGCTGCCGCTTCTTGGACATCTGTGGCTTTCTTAAAGGTCACCACTCCAGAAAAGGAAATCATCATCCCCAGATCCATGAAGCGTTTCGCTTCTTCTAAACTTCCTGAGAAAGAATGCATGATCCCACCGCGAGGACCGACTCCTTCACTCTTGATGATGGCATAAGTATCTTCTAAAGCATCGCGTGTGTGCACCACAAAGGGGAGGTCCAAGTCTTTAGACAATTGAATCTGACGACGAAAAACCTTTTCTTGAATATCTTTTGGTGCCGTCATCCAGTGGTAATCCAGACCGATTTCTCCGAGTGCGACGACTTTGGGATGTTTTAGCTGTTCAAGTAAATAGGCCTCCACTTCAGGACTATAATCACCTGCCTCAGTGGGGTGCCAACCAAGCGTGAGATAGAGTTCTGGGTGCTGGTCTGCCAAGGCTATTCCTCGCTCAATCGTCGGTTTGTCAAAACCAACGATATTGTGGGCTACAACACCCATTTCCTTGGCCAAGTCGAGCTCTTCTTGTTCTTTTCCTGCGAATTCTTCCACATTAAGATGGGTGTGGGTATCAAAAATCTGCATGATCTTCCTTTTCTTCCGAGTTTTTCTTCTTTCTATTATAGCAGAAAGCGCCTCTAAATTCACTTTCGGACAAAACAAAAACCAGTAGTCTCGAGTTTCTACTGGTTTTTAGGTTTTTATCTGAATTAGGCAGCCAAAACTTTGCGTCCTTTACGACGACGAGCTGCCAATACGCGACGACCATTTTTAGTTGCCATACGGTGACGGAAACCATGTTTGCGCGCACGACGAAGTTTACTTGGTTGATAAGTACGTTTCACGATGAATACCTCCTCATAGATTTTGTATTCGTTTAGCCGGCTAGTTGTGATCAGTTACTAAACATACTTTACTATTCTATCGGATTCGACTCTATTTGTCAATAGCTATGGCAAAATTGTTGCAAATACAGGTCGGAGAACACCTTTCTACACCTGACGGGTTGCCAAGTAATAGGGTTCCAGAGCCACCAGCGCCTCTTGCAACTGATCCAGGATATTCTCTAGGGATCTCTCCTCAACTAGAGAAACATCGTATTTGACGAGGACCTTACGAACCGCCCCTTCTGCTACTGCTTGCAACAGATCATGGCGATTCTTTTCTGTTCCTTCTACCCTTTGACTCTCTCCATTTTTCTGGGCGAAATAATAAACTGGATGAGTGATGGGAAGGGTGAGAACCATGTGTTGTTTTTGAAGGCTCTGCTCATCTTTTTTTCGCTCGATAAAACTCACCTCTAAGGAAACTCCAAAATCAGCTGCATCTCCATAGAGCCTCAAGGCAAACATAGGTTCTGCCATCGTCCCTTCTCCTTTTAGATAGGCCCAAAAATGAGGCCGCAAGACCTGGGCCTGGTTCATCCATTGGCTAGTCCGATCCTGCTCCAAGTAAGGGTGGCGCTGCTGAAAGGCTGAGACTAAATCGGTGAATTCCTTACGAGCTGCTTGAGCTAGGGCACGATACTGCTCCATCTCTGGGGCTAGCACCCCAGCCTTTGCTGGGGCCTGGTAGTGGATACCTTGAAGCTTTAAAAACTCTCTAATCGCTACAAATGCCATTTGCTTCCTTTCTAAACCTAAAAAAGGAGAGATCGGCTCAATCCCGTCTCTCCCTTATGGGAAATAATAGCTAGATTATCCTTCGATGTCTACCACCACGTAACGGTTTGGTTCTTCCCCTTCAGAGTAGCTAGTGACTCCTTCCATCTTAGAGACGATCCGGTGAATGATTTTGCGTTCACTGTTTGACATCGGATCTGTCTGTTGGGCTTGCCCATCTTCGAGGGCACGTGTTGCCAACTTCTGAGCATAGCTTTGAAGAACTTCTGCCCGGTGTTCTACATAGTCATTAACATTAATGGTAATGTAAAAATTCTTTGAGTAGCGGTTATAGAGGTAATTTTGCGCCAAGAGTTGAAGAGCCTTCAAGACTTTTCCGTGGTAACCAATGACACGTCCTGGTTCATTGGTATCAATTTGCATATTGACCGTACGGCGGTTGTGACTACTTGAGATGGTCGCATCCACATCCATTTCATCGACCACTGTTTGAACATAGGCTGTCACATCATCTACGACTTCTTCGATATTGTAGTTTTCCTCTACCTCGATCCCAAGGTTTGAGAAATCAGACTCGCTTGATTCTTTTGCCACTGGTTCTTTGACTTTTTCAAGGATATGTTCATGCCCTTTTTCTTCAAGAACGGTATCTGCTTCTTTGTCATGTTTCAGGATTTCTGTCTTGATTTCTTCAGAGACAACTTCTCCTTCTTCTTCGACCTTTTTGATCGCTGCTACGACGCGTCCGAGATCGACCGTTGCTTCGCTCACCGTCTTAACCGGTTCGTTTTGCGCATTGATCTCATCTGGGACACCTTTGACAGCTTTTTGATTAGCTTTTACAACCGTTGTTTCTGCAATGGGTTCAATCTCTACTTGGGCTGGTTTTTTCCCAAACAAGCCAAGAAAACCTTTCTTTTCACGCGCCACAACCGTAATATGTGCCTTCATACGAGGAATATCTAAATCGTTCAGACCTTTTTGAATCGCTTCTTCAACAGTTGCTCCAGTATATAGGACCATATGTCCACCTCTTTCTTATTTTTTCTTTTTCTGTGCTTTGTTTAGGGCACGGCGTTTTTGTTTTTCCATGTCGCGCGAAGCTTGCTCTTTTGCTTCACGCTCTGCAATAATCTTGAAGGGGTTGTTCAAGAGATAGGTTTGCCCGACTTGGTAAGCATTGGAAGTCACCCAGTATAGTGCGACCCCGCTGGCTGAGAACAAGGCAAAGAAGAAGATCATCACAGGCATCACATACATCATGGTTGTCGCACTACCATTGCGCTCTGGCATGGCTTTATTTGTCAACCAACTGCTGAAAAATGTGAAGAGTGCTGCAAGAACCGGCAAGATATAAGTCGGGTCGATCGCACCAAGGTCCAACCAAAGGAAGTGACCGACTTTAAGGAATTCGACACGGCTCAGCGCTTGGAACAAGGCCATCAAGACCGGCATCTGGATCAAGAGAGGAAGGAAGGCTGAAGACGTTTTGACGCCTTTTTCCTTGTAAAGGGCCCGCATCTCTTCAGAAAGCTTAGTCCGGCTATCGAGATCCTTCCCAGGATACTTAGCTTGCAATTCCTTGAGGAGGGGTTGAATTTCCTGCATTTTGCGGGTTGAATTCATTTGATATTGGAAGAGAGGCAAGAGGACCGTCCGAATCACAATGGTAAAGACGATAATCCCTACACCGATACTTCCGCCAAAGGACAAGAAGCGGATGGCTTCTGCAAAGAAGTAGACGAAGCGTTCCCAACCACCTGTCGACTGAGCTGTCACTTGAGAAGTTCCACAAGCTGTCAAGACCAATAAGGCCGCTCCAAATAATCCAGTTAACTTCAGTTTCTTTTTCACATTATTCCCTTTCTTGGTAGACATGCGCTAATTTTAAGACATGTACAAGATTTTTCTCTACTTGATGAAAGTCGAGCTCCTCCACTCCTTTACGAGCAATGACAACAAAATCATCGGTCGTAAGGAAGGCTTGGTGTTTGATCAAAACATGGCGAATCAAACGTTTGATGCGATTTCTGGTCACAGCATTTCCCAGTTTCTTACTAACAGACAGGCCGACTCGAAAATGCGGTTGGTCTTTGCGCAAGCGGTAAACAACGAATTTCCGATTGGCAACATTTTGACCACTTTTAAAAATAGCATTAAAATCTTTGTCACGTTTGACGCGGTAGCTTTTTTTCAAACCTCAACTCCCTCTTTTAAATTTATTCTATTATACCATATTTTCAAAAAAAACCAATCTCACTCAGGAAATCGGTTGCTACTTAAATACAGATAAAAGTAAAGGCAAGGTGTAGTAGAGATTGAGCAAGATATGAGCCAAAATAGGGGCAAGGAGCGTCTTGCTCCGATAATACAGGATCCCAAAAATCACACTCGGCAGGAGATAGATGATAGAAGCTCCCAGCGAAAAGGGATTGTGGAGAAAATGTAAGCCACTGTAGATGAGGGCTGGAAGCCAAATCTCAGCATAGAGTTTCCAGCCTTTGAAGTAGGCATTCACCAAGGCTCCACGAAAGATCAGCTCTTCTGTCACCGGCCGTATGATAACCATTGCGATCACTAGGATAAGCACCCCTGTGGGGCTAATTTCCCGTGGAAAGAGACTCAAAACGGCTGCCCGTCCTTGAACAAAACCACTGATGAAGTAGTCCAACCAGTAGACCAAACAAGCCGCAAAAACGGCTTCTATCAGAGCTTGAAGGGGGTTCTTTCCCAGCTTAAACTGCGCTTTTTTAGAAAAACGGTAGACCAAAAATCCTGTAAAGACTGCATAGAGGCCTTCTAGGCCAAATAAGGTCCAATAATAGCTATTGGCGCTTGCTACACTGTTGGAGACATACTGGGCCAAGGGGCGAAATTGAGACCGAACATAAAAATAAAACAAGAGCAGAAAGAGGGGATACAGCAGTGAGAGCTTTCCTTTGATGAATTTCATAGATACCTTTCCTATAAAGTATGACAAATCGTATAGTGCATCTTACCATAATCGTGACAAGGTTTCAATGAAAAAGGATGCCTTCCTACTCTCTGAGATAGGCCACATAACCACCTAGGACAGCGACTAAAATCAAGAGACAAAGAAGAGTTTCCAGCCATACGAGAGCTGTCAAGAAAGGTAGTTGCAACAAGCCTTGGGCCATTTTCAAAGAGGTCGCTGTGATGACTGTTGGAAAGGTCAGGGCTGAAAAAGCAGGTTGAAAACCTTCTGTGATCATTTTCGGTAGGCGCGTCAAAACAAAGAAATAAAAACCTTGCGAGGCCACCACCATGATCAGTAAGAACCAGGTGGGCAAGCTCGCTCCACCCACACGAACCAGGGCTGCTAAAAGAAGAGAAAAGGGAGCACAATAGATGCCTTCTTGCCCCAACAGATGACTGGGTAAGGGGGACTGCTTCAAATCATGATAGATAAGGGGATAAAGAAGAAAGGTCAAACCAAAACCAATCACTAAAGCGAGATAAGCAATCTCCCTTATTCCCACAACGGGATAGGTCAAAGCTGCTACTGCAATGCCCACATAGAGAACGGTCCAACTGGGAGTGGCATTGGCTCTTGGTCGCGCTAGGACATGGGTCTTGGTAAAATAAAGAATCAAGCAAAGATCCAAGAGAAAGGCTGACCACCAAACCAACTGAGATAGACCTCCAAAGGCGGGAAAGAGGCGAAAAAGATAGGTGGATAGAATCATCCCTGCCATGGGAAAGGTCGCCATCCCAGATAACAGAGCTGGCTGTTGGAGTTCTATCTTGGTTTCTTGCCAGCGAATCGCATGATAGACTAAAAAGAAAAACCAGAAGAACAAACCTGTCAAACTAAAGGCATGGGCAAGAATGGGTAGAGAGTCTGCAAGAAGGTTTCCAGCGCCAACCAGTCCTAACAGACATCCTGAAAATACTAAGGGGATCTTTTTCATCGGGAGCTCCAATCATGTTGTCGCTTTCAGTATACCATAAAAGAGAAGGAAGCAGGATAAAAAAGAGTGTGGGACAGAAATCGGTAATTCGTTAGAATTCGATTTCATCGTCCCACCTCCGCACAGTTGAGTAGGGCTGTAAAAGCTGATGAAATCAGCGTAGTAGAGCCCACTCAACCACTGCGTCTTGTTCGACAATCCAAAAATAATTGAGAGGCTAGGACTTTTGTCCCAGCCTCTTCAAATTGTAGATATCTCTTTAATTTTTTAAGTATCATTTAGGTTGCATTATGTAAGAAACAGATGGATTACATTCTAAAAGAAGTTGGAAAATACCAACTTCTTTTTATCCATTCTATTAGAAACTAGGCCTGTACGACCATCATATAAAGAAATAAGGATACGAGAAAGACGATACTAACAACAAGGGTCGCTAACTTGAGTCCACGGTGAGACCGCCAGTAACTTGGCTTTCCTAGGTTACTGGTTGCATCTGTTGAAAGCGATTGTTGTTGGCGAGGCTGCAGGGTGATCAGAACCACAAGAGCGAGGGATAAGATCGAGATCCCGATTGCAAATACCATTTCCATCTTAGGATCCTCCTAACACTCTGAAGAGGGTAAAAATAACTCCCAGCAGAATCACCAAACCAATGATCACATTAAAAGTGACATTGATCTTTTCAGAACGTGTCGTCTTTTCTTTTTCGGCAGGACGGCGTTTGAGAGACTCCATCCGTCCTTCTACTTCTTTGTAAAATAAATCTTTCTTACGATCACTCACTGTGTCCACCTATCCCTTCTTGCAAGCGAGCTTTGAAAACAGCTGGCTCAACGCTACTTGATTGGGCAATTTGTTGTGCGACGGCTTCTCTGTAGCTATCCACAGATTGGTAGATTTCCTGGATACGGGCCACCATATCTGCTTCTTTTCCTTGATCAAAGATATTGGCTTGTGCGAGGAAGTGGCGGTCATGCAGGGTATGGCTAAAGGCAAGGATGACTTGCTGGTGTTCGAAGGCCTTGCGAACAATGCCTTGTACCTCTGCATAGTGGTTGATATCCAGATAAATACTAGAGACCTTAAGCAACTCTTTGATCCGCTCTTGACTGATATTTTGGTACAAGACCACATTTGGGTAGCGGACCATAGACAAGAGGCTCGCAGACATCTCCGTCAAAGCTGCTACACGGAAGGTCACATTCGGCAAGTTCTCTACTAGGTAGGTCAAGGCTTCGATCTGATCCGAATTGGTCAAGACAAAGGCGTCTTTACGGATATCGTCTTTCACCTTGAAATCATACAGGTAGCCAAGAGGACCAAAATAACTATGCTGGTCTTGCGAGGTCAACTGCAAAGCACGATGATAGGTCGCGTTTTGCGGAATCAAGATCTTCTTGGTCCGGATTTCTGGGTTCTGTAGAATCAACTGCATATTCCCAGGAAGGCTGTCGTGAAGAGGCTCTTGCCACACCAAGACGTCGCGCCCTTTGATGCCTTTATTGCCCAGCTGGAGGCTAATGCTAAAGGAGGTAGCCAGCGTATTGTAGACCAAACCATCTAGATCAAAACCACGATACTCTAGATAAAAGACAAAGTAATCTAAGCGATTCTTGAAAATCCGCATGGGTTGATGGTCCAAGGTCAAGATCAAATCCCCTGTTTGGTGATTTTCTGTCAAGCGCTCGGTATCCCCTTCAAAATAAGTAGTCACCAAATACTGACCTTGATCACCACAAGTCGTTACAGCAATCTTACGACCGTATTGGTCATAGTGCTCAACCATGACCACTTGCCCTTTGTCATCTAACCACTCTAAGCGCTCGACGATGCGTTTATAAGAAGCAGCATGGTACACAATTCGAGCCTTTTCTTGACCATAGTAGGTCACTTTTCCCGAACTGTTATCCCCAGAAACTTCCCAGAAATCAGGCACTGGAACTTCATTAAAGTAGCGTCCGCGCTTCTCTCCTTTTGCTTGTCCTAAGAAATAGATAAAGGGAGATTCGACACCGTCTGGTAAGAAACCATTTGGCTCCAAAACAACGGTCGGGTGGTCAAAGCCAGACTCTTTCATGGAGTGGAGCAAGTCTTGGCTTTCACGAGAATAACTATCAAATACGTTCAGCATGTGTCACCTCTTCTATCAATTGTGCCCAAGCTTCTTCTACTCGGCTGGTCAAAAAGTCTTCTGCACGCGCATAAGATGCTTGACGCATGCTGGCTAGATCATCCTTTTTGTATAGCTGGATGATTTTCTCCGCAAAGGCAGAAGCAATCTGGTCGACCACTTGATCTGCTGAAGGCGGAATGAGATAGCCATTTTTACCTTCTGTGACAAAGGTCTGATTGCCATAAGGAACATCAAAACCGATAATCGGAAGTCCAGAACCAATCGCCTCCATCAAGGTCAACCCAAAGCCTTCACTGGTCGACGCTGACAGGTAAACCTCATAATTCTTATAAATTTCCTCTAGATTGGCATGCCCTTTGAGATGGATATAGTCTGCCGCCCCCAATTCATCAATTAGAGAACGCAACTTGCCTTCTTCTCCACCTTTTCCATAGATGTCAAAAGACAGTTCTGGCAATTCTTTTTTGGCGCGAACCACTGCTCGCACCAACCAATCAATATGCTTTTCTGTCGCCAAACGAGAGGCAGTAATCATAGAAAACGGGGTGCGATTTTCGTTTTGTGGCAAGCTGGCAAGGCTTCCAACTGGAATGGTATAGATAGCTGGCCGATGGTTGGTGTATTTGGCAAACTGCTCTGCCAAGATTTCTTTTTGGCGGTCAGTAGCAACAATAAAGAAGTCCACCTTGTCTGCATTGGTAAATTGGTACTCGTAATAGTTGTTCCACAGGATATACTGATCATCGACATTATTGGCACTGAAGTGCTCGGCATGGACGACCACCCCCAGGCGGGCCTTTTGAGCTTCTTCAAAGATAGGCTGACCAATATTGGTTTCCCGATCTAAAATCACCAGATCTTGTTTGGTCAATTGAAGGGTCTGCATGAAGTAGCGGATCAATTCTTGGCGACCAACCAGGTAGCGATCTGGAAAACGATAGATTTCGCGGCCATCCGCCATCTGCATGCTGTAGGCAACCGTCCCGTCTTCATTGTAAAAGCGGCGCTCAATCAAGTTGGCTTGGTTGTTCTTAGGAATGAAATACTCTGTACAATAGCGGGTATAGGAGAAATAATCCTTTCTCACCAAAATCCCTCTAGACACGTACTCGCAGCGTTCGACATAAGGACTGTTTTCTTCGCGCAGGTAGCAGGTCAAAAAATTGTCCTGGTCCTCATAAAAGAAGCGCTTGATCTTGCCGTCGACTTCTTCCCGAGTCGGTTTTCCGGCAAAACCTGCTAAGACCTGATCAATGGTATAGGTCGTTGGCGCAATTTTTATATCTGTAAAATAGCTATAGAGCCAGATGATTTCATCATTTTTAAAACCGATATTTTCTGTTAAATGCTGGATATTATCGGCTAGAATCATATCCATAAAGACAAACTTGGCTGGTTGATGGATATTGCGTAACAACTGGGCACGGTAGGCCTGGGCATACTCAACACCACTGCTGGCCCAACCGATTCCAAGGTTGATATTGTATACTGTCATAATGTCCTCTTTTATGGGAAATGCAAGACAATTTCCCCTTTTTTATTGATTTCTACTCGACTCAGTAAGAGATTGCGGACCATTTGTTCTTTGGCCGCCTCTTTCATTCGTTCAAAGGATTGGTAGGCTTCTTGGAAAAATTCTACCAAAGGGTTTTTCTGACTGGTGTACTGACCAGAGAGCGCCATGCGCAATTGTTGCAGATAGTCTACCTGCTCGACCCAGTTTTCATCGATAGCTTTTAGGATGACCATGCGCTGAAATTGGGCGATCACCTCATCGGTGCCTAAGATCTCATACTTAGCTTCTAACTCACTTTTAGCAATCTCCCACAAGAAATTCTCTTTGGTTTTCTTGCTACGGAAGGTTTGGTGGGCCTTTTCCGGATCTACTTGGTAGCTAACATTGTCTAACATATAGCGATAAAAAGCTACCGGTTCCTTGTATTCTTTTTTATGGACTACGCTTGAAAAGACGGAACGAAGCACTTTTTCAACGATATCATCCAAACGTCCTTCTTGTTTGATCAAGCGGTCGCGCTCTTCGTAGACGATGGCACGCTGAATGTTCATGCTTTCCGCAAATTCTAGCGTCATCCGACGACTGGCTTGACCAGAACTTTCACTAGCATTTTGGGCCCGTTCCACCAAGTTTCTATACTTGCGCTTGGTCAGAGCTTTGGCTGAACCAATCCGCTCATCCACATCATAGTCTTGATAGGTATCCTGGATCCAGTCTGGCCCCCAGTTTTTCATCAAATCGTCTTCCAAAGAGACGAAGAACTTGGTCAAACCGGGATCTCCTTGGCGACCTGAACGTCCCCGAATTTGAAGGTCAATCCGCTGGTTCATCATCCGCTCAGTCCCAACAACCACCAAGCCACCTAACTCAGCGACTCCTGGTCCCAACTTGATATCGGTTCCCCGACCGGCCATTGAGGTCGCAACCGTCACAGCTCCTTTTCGACCTGATTCCTTAATGATCTGGGCCTCTCGAGGAGCATTGTTGGCATTAAGAAGATTGTGTGGAATCCCTTCCCGCAAAAGAAGATTCGAGTAAAGAATCGACATCTCAACGGATCCGGCAAAGACCAGAATCGGATTGCCCTTTTCGTGGATCTTCTTCACATAATCCAAGGAAGCCACGATTTTCTCTGGCAAGGTCTGATAGATTTCATCCGGCAAATCCTTGCGGATCTTCTTGCGATTGGTTGGGATCTTGATCACTGACATGGCATAGGTATCAAGAAACTCTGCCTCAGCGACCTTCCCAGTCCCGGTCATGCCTCCCAACTTCCGAAACATCTTAAAGAGGTTTTGGTAGGTAATAGAAGCCATGGCCCGTGTTTCTTGGGTGAGCTTGAGACCCTCTTTAGCTTCAATCGCCTGGTGGAGTCCTCCTTGCAAACGGGTCATTTCCATCAAGCGCCCCGTCGTCTGGTCTAGTAAGACAATCTCCGGTTGCCCTTCGACATTGGGGTGGATGACATAGTCCTTATCCTTAATAAAGTTTTTATTGGCCTGCAGGGCTAGGCTTATATGGCGGACCAAATCACGGTATTGGGGATCATAGAGGTTGGGAATGGCTAGAAAGGCTTCTGCTGCATGAGCTCCTTTTCGAGTCAACCAAACCCGTTTCTTTTCTTCATCAAACTTGAAGTCTTCCCCTTCTTTGAAGGTTTGGATCAGGGTATCAATAATCCCATAAAGGTTGGACTGGACCCGAGGAGAACCAGAAATAATCAAGGGAGTCTGAGCACTATCTAGAAGCACCGAATCAATCTCATCGACAATGGCGTAATTGAAGTCTGCCAAAAACTGACCATCTGCCGAAGCCGTCAGGTTCTCTGTTAAATAGTCAAATCCTAGACTGGTATTGGTCGTATAAATGACATCTGACCGGTAAATCTCCCGTTTGACTTCTGGATCTAATTCTTCGTCTTCAGATTGTTTCAAGGGAACTCCAACAGTCAAGCCCAAAAAGCGGTAGACCTGTCCCATCTCTTCTGCATCCCGAGTTGCCAGATAGGTATTGGTCGTAATAACCATGACCCCTTTGCCCTCTAAGGCATTGAGATAAACCGGCATAGTTGCCGTCAAGGTTTTTCCTTCACCGGTATTCATTTCAGCGACATTACCTTGGTGGAGGACAATCCCTCCCATGACTTGCACGTCATAAGGAAACATGCCCAAGACCCGTTTATCAGCTTCCCGCGCAACCGCAAATGCTTCCGGCAAGAGATCATCCAAGGTCTCACCCTTAGCTAGACGTTCCCGAAATTCCACAGTCTTCTCCTGTAGTTGTCGATCCGTCAAGCGGGCCATGTCATCCTTCCAGCTATTGACTTCTTTTAAGATTTTTTTGATGTTTCTTAATTTAACGTAATCCAATGTGATCCTCTTTTTTTGCAGTGATGTTCGTCTATTCGAGAACTTCTGCTCCCTCAGACGATATTGGTTGAATCGTGAAATAGTGGAAGGTAAACTCTTGCAAACCTGCACTGAGCAAACGTACTTCATAGGCGTATGCTTGATCTGGATAGGTAAACGGCAAGCGACCTTCTGCGGTTACTCGACGGCCAACGACTTCTCCAAAGCGATCTTTGAAGACGATTTCTACCATAACGGTATGAGCAGGAATCGCTTCCATCGTGATAACCAATTCATAATCTTGCTCTCTTTTGAGCAGGGGCAGACTAGGAATTTGACGAGTTGCGCCAAAATTTGTCTGCGAATGCCAAGTTTTCAGCAATTGACCAGATGGCATGAGGGGGTTCTGAAACTGAACGCTTCCTTGGGCAGTCGCCTGAATGGTCGATCCCCAAAGATAATCTGCTAGAACGGTATCGCCCCAGTAGATTCGTCTGCTTTCATTTTCTTTTATTTTTATCATTGGTTTCTTCCAAAGTCTCTTTCCATGATTTCTTTGTACTGGGTCACAAACCACTCAATGAT
>ERZ1699232.285-NODE-285-length-16217-cov-4.756930_pt1 | contig 16217 bp, 8 predicted proteins | sample MGYA00581529_ERZ1699232 | MGnify/ENA primary metagenome ERZ1699232 (study PRJEB42319, sample SAMD00040335) | human oral metagenome | material: saliva | host: Homo sapiens | study: EMG produced TPA metagenomics assembly of PRJDB4115 data set (Metgenomic analysis of...
ACGGCAAGCCAATAGCCTTGTTGTTTCAAGCGTTGCAGGCAGGGCAGGGCTTCGGGGAACAGGGTCATGTTGTGGTTGTTGGGATTGAGGTAGTGCGCGGCATAGGTCTCAATCAGTGTTTCCTGAACGTGTTCGCTGACGTTGTGGGCAAGGCGGCGGATGATGCCGGATAGGCTGTATCCGATGAGCGGACGGATTTGGTCGGCTTCGGGAACGGGCAGGCCGCAATCGGCAAAGCTTTGTTGAAAGGTGTGGATGATGGGGTTGGTGGTGTCGGCAAGCGTGCCGTCCCAGTCGAAAATAATGAGTTTGGGTTTCATGGGTTTCCTTTCAGACGGCCTTTTCCTGATTTTCCAGCATTAAAACAAATTGCGCCAATTCTTGTGGCAGGTGGGCTTTCAGGATTAGTTTTTCGCCGGTCAGCGGATGGGCGAGGTGCAGCTCGGAAGCGTGCAGGAACATTCTTTTCAAACCGAGTTTCTGCAGGCGTTTGTTGGCTTGATAGTCGCCGTAGCGTTCGTCGCCGGCAATGGGGCAGTCTTGTGATTGCAGGTGGACGCGGATTTGGTGGGTGCGGCCGGTTTTCAGGGTGGCTTCGACAAAGGTCAGGTCGGACAGGCCGACTTGGTGCAAAAGGCCGTCTGAAAAACGGTTTAACACGCGGAAGATGGTGTGGGCTGATTGGCCGTCTTCGCTGACGCGCACCATTTTTTCGCCTTGTGCGCCGGTGTATTTGAACAGGGGGAGCTTGACGTGGAAGCGGTCGTTCGGCAGCCTGCCGACACCCAGCGCGAGATAGATTTTTTTCGGATGGTCGTTGCGGATGGCTTCGTGCAGCTTCACTAAGGCGCTGCGTTTTTTGGCTATCATCAAAAGGCCGCTGGTGTCTTTGTCGAGGCGGTGGACGAGTTCGAGATAACGCGCTTCGGGACGGGCGCGGCGGATTTGTTCGATGACGCCGAAGCTCACGCCGCTGCCGCCGTGGACGGCAACGCCGGACGGTTTGTTGATGACCAAAAGCGCATCGTCTTCATAAACGATGTCAAATTCGCGTGCCGGCGCGGCCTGACTTTCAGACGGCCTTTGTTTTTCGGCGGTGCGTATCGGCGGAATGCGGACGGTATCGCCTGCCTGAATGCGGTTGTCGGGTTTGCAGCGTTTTTTGTTCAGCCGCACTTCGCCGGCGCGGATGATGCGGTGGATATGGCTTTTCGGGACGCCTTTGAGGATTTTTATCAGATAGTTATCAAGGCGTTGGCCTTCCTCGTGTTCGGCAACGGCAATCAGGCTGACTGAATCTTTGCGTATTGCGTGCATTTTCTCTATAATCCCAAACGTCCGTTTCGGGATCCGAACCTGCCGTCGCAGGCCGTCTGAAACGGATTTATTGTTAAAACGAGATTTTATATTAAAAACGCACTCCGCAAAGCATTTCCTTGTGTTTGTTCAAAGCCGGCAAACGCAATCCCGTAATTAAGTTTGAATTGAACCTGCCGTCCGGCCGGGCGTAAGACGCAGTCCGCGCAGCACCGTCCGAAATTACCGGCGCTACGATAATAAGAAGATGTAGGCTGCCTTATTTTGTCCGAAACATCAGCATTCGGACGGCAGCGGAACCATCAACCTTTCCGCCGCATTGTTCTTTATTTCCTTCTTTATCCGAATCCGTCCGCACATGGCTTGAGCTCAAGCATGCAACCTTGCGGATTTCAAATCAAAAACTGGTTACACGGGGATTTTCCCATCTTGTCTTTGAAGAGTGCCAACCGGACAGACAGGCCGTCTGAAAAAGATATTCACAAATCAAACGGCCGCTGTTCACGAGGTGACTATGAAAAGAATGTTATTCAACGCAACGCAGGCCGAAGAGCTGCGCGTTGCCATTGTCGATGGCCAAAACCTTTTGGACTTGGACATCGAAACGCTGGGCAAAGAACAGCGTAAAGGCAATATCTACAAAGGTATCATTACCCGCATCGAGCCGTCGCTGGAAGCGTGTTTCGTCGATTACGGAACCGACCGCCACGGCTTTTTGCCGTTTAAGGAAGTATCGCGTTCATATTTCCGCGATTACGAAGGCGGCAGGGCGCGTATTCAGGACGTACTCAAAGAGGGCATGGAAGTCATCGTCCAAGTCGAAAAAGACGAGCGCGGCAACAAAGGCGCGGCACTGACTACTTTCATCAGCCTGGCCGGCCGCTATTTGGTATTGATGCCGAACAACCCGCGTGGCGGCGGCGTATCCCGCCGTATCGAAGGCGAAGAGCGTCAAGAGTTGAAAGCCGCCATGGCCGAACTCGACATTCCGAACGGCATGAGCATCATTGCCCGTACTGCCGGCATCGGCCGCAGTGCGGAAGAGTTGGAATGGGACTTGAATTACCTCAAACAACTCTGGCAAGCTATTGAAGAAGCAGGCAAAGCACACCATGACCCTTACCTGCTCTTTATGGAAAGCTCGCTGCTGATTCGTGCGATTCGCGATTATTTCCGTCCCGATATCGGCGAGATTTTGGTGGACAATCAAGAAGTTCACGACCAAGTTGCCGAGTTCATGAGCTACGTCATGCCGAGCAATGTAGGCCGTCTGAAACTCTATCAAGACCACACGCCTCTGTTCTCCCGTTTCCAAATCGAACACCAAATCGAAAGCGCGTTCTCACGCAGCGTCAGCCTGCCTTCCGGCGGCGCGATTGTGATCGACCACACCGAAGCCCTGGTTTCCATCGACGTCAACTCCGCCCGCGCCACACGCGGCTCGGACATCGAAGACACCGCGTTTAAAACCAATATGGAAGCCGCCGAAGAGGTCGCCCGTCAAATGCGCCTGCGCGACTTGGGCGGTTTGGTCGTCATCGACTTCATCGACATGGAAAATCCGAAACACCAACGCGATGTTGAAAACGTCCTGCGCGACGCGCTCAAAAAAGACCGCGCCCGCGTACAAATGGGCAAACTTTCGCGTTTCGGCCTTTTGGAATTGAGCCGCCAACGTTTGAAACCGGCTTTGGGCGAAAGCAGCCATGTTGCGTGTCCGCGTTGTGCCGGTACCGGTGTTATCCGCGGCATCGAATCCACCGCCCTGCACGTTTTGCGCATCATTCAAGAAGAAGCAATGAAAGACAACACCGGCGAAGTACACGCACAAGTGCCTGTCGATGTTGCTACCTTCCTGTTGAACGAAAAACGCGCCGAGCTGTTTGCGATGGAAGAGCGTTTGGATGTGAACGTCGTCCTGATTCCAAATATCCACTTGGAAAATCCGCACTACGAAATCAACCGCATCCGCATTGATGACGTAGAAGAAGACGGCGAACCGAGCTACAAACGCGTTGCCGAGCCGGAAGAAGACGAATCCGCCAAACCTTTCGGCAGCGAAAAAGCCAAAGCGGCCCGTCCTGAGCCTGCCGTCAAAGGCGTGCGCCATACCCAGCCTGCACCGACTGTCGCCCCTGAGAAAAAAGCCTCTTGGTGGGACAGCTTCAAAGCTTGGTTGAAACGCATTTTCGGCGGTGAGCCTGCACCTGCCGCAGTTGCTCAAGAGCCTGCCGAAAAACGCACTACAACCAACCGCAGCCAAAACAGCAACCGCCGTTCAAACAGCCGCCGTCAAAATCCACGCCGCAACAACAAAAACGACGGCAGCAAAGTCGAAGTGCGCGAAGTGAATGCCGAAGCCGCCGACAGTAAGTTTGAAGAAAGCAAATCAAACGAAAGCCGCAACGACGAGCGTAAAGAAAGCCGCCGCAGCCGCAACCGCAACAACCGCCGCGATGAGCGCAACAACGAGCGCAACCGTGTCGAGGAAACGGTTGAAGACGTAAACGTTCAAGAAGTGGCCGCACTGGCTGAGATGCCGTCTGAAAACCAAGCGGAACAAAACGGCAATAAACGCCGCCGCAACAACGGCCGTAACGAGCGCAACCGTAACCAATATGCGGAAAGCCATGTTGAAGACGCAAACGTTCAAGCCGATAGCGAACAGGCGCAAGCGGAAGCGGACGACAATGCCCGCAGCGAAGAGGGTGTGAAAAACAACGGCCGTCAAGGACGCGACCGCAACAACCGTCAGCGCAACAACCGCAACGACCGCCGTTCAAACAGCAAAAAACGCAATATTCCGTCTTCGGCAAAAATCGAGCAATACCTGAACATTACCGATACCGCCGACAAAGTCCTCTTTGCCGTAGCGCATGTTTTGGGTTTGAACGAAACCGCCGAAACTGAAAATGTGCCTTTGCCGCAGGAAGATGATCATGCTGAGCCGCTGGTGATTGTGGTATCCGAGCCTGAAGTTGCCAGCGCAGAGCCATTCGTATTTGCCATTGAAAGCGAAGACGAGCCTGCCGTCGCGCAAACCGAAAGCGCCGATGCCGAACAAGCCCTGCTTGCTTCTGCCGTCAGCAACGTCAAAGAAGCCATTTCCGCGGTATTGTCTCCGAATGAAACTGCCGTTGCAGAAGTCGCAGAACCGGTTGAAACAGCAACCGAAACTGTGGCAACGCAAACTGAGGCCGTAGCTGAAAAAGCGCCTGTTGCCGCTGTTTTGCCGGAAGGTTTGGGCGATTTGATCTTCGTTGAAACCGATCCGCAAGCCGTTGCCGCTTTTGTCGCGCAGCCGCAACCCGAACCGGTTGCCAAAACACGTCGTTCGGATGTGCCTAAAGTAGAAGTGGAAGACGTAGCAGTCGAAATGATTTTGGTGGAAACACGCAAAGACTAAGATTGGTTTTCCAGTTAAAAGCCCGATGTTGAACGCATCGGGCTTTTTTACAGGAGAAGTGCTACGACTATAGGGAATAGTTAAGAAAAGGAAATTTCTTTTGAGGAGGGTGAGAAGTATGAAGCATCAAGAAGTTGGAGTTCTCGATATTTAGAGCTCAGAATCATTGCTACCTTGAAAGACTTAGCCTTTACATAGGGTTGGTCCTGTATAAAAAATAAGATCATGGAAGTATGAATATGAAATTAAGATATTTTGAATTAGATAGACCTTATGTGGAAAATCGCCAAAGGATCGAGGAGTTGATGGACTCAGCTTCATTAAGATACGAGGAGGCCAGGATAGAGGACTACAATCAAAATTGGAAATGCTATAGAAAAGCGTTTGTATATGAATCGAAGTGTATGACATCTATGTTGGAGCGACTCTTCAAGCCTGTTCCAACTAAGGATTGTTGGAAAATCATCATAGAATGCATGGATAAGGTCTGCAATCCTTGTATCATAAACTTACTTGGTGTCTATACTGTTCAGGTTCCATTTGATTTTTGTACCTATGAAGCTTTAGATCCCGTTGATAAGAAAAAGATGCTCTTGGCTGCCTTAGTCGAAGGGGCAAACCGTGTGTTTCATAAGCTTTCTATTCCATTCTGCTTACTTGGGGATGTAGTGAATGAAATAGAGAGAAACCATTATGAAAATAGTTGGGTGTGGAAAAAGAAAAAGATTCAATCCACCACTTTTCCATTCAAGTGGAACATCAGATCGATAAAGTTGACTTGTTTTGGAATATTGAAAATAAAGACAAGAGTATTCGTCACTTGATTCAAACCTGTCCTGCTCATAAAATGGATTATGGCGCTTACCTTGGTAAATTAGAGGTAAATGATAATTTCCTTTATCTATTGGGTAAAAATAATGAGGTCGTAAGCAAGGTTTCTATAAATAAATAAATGAAGGATAGCTGCTTGTAGTTTTTCTTAAACAGCCAAATGTCAGAGTGATGGAGTTAGAAAAGGCCGTCTGAAATGGTTTCAGACGGCCTTGGTTTGTGTGTATGTTTGGGTATTGTGATTATTTTTTGTTCAGAGAGTCACGGATTTCGCGCAACAACAGAACTTCTTCGCTAGGCTCTGCTGGTGCTTCTTCAGCAGGAGCTTCGGTTTTTTTCACGGAGTTGATGGCTTTAACCACGCAGAAGATGGCAGCGGCAACGATCAGGAAGCTGATAACGGTGTTGATGAACAGACCGATGTTCAAAGTAACGGCACCGGCTGCTTGAGCGGCCGCCAGGCTGGCGTAACCAGCTTCAGGAGCAGCTTGTGCGCCGTCTTTCAGCGTGATGAACAGGTTGGAGAAATCAACGCCACCAATCAGTAGACCGATAGGAGGCATGATTACATCGTCAACCAATGATTTGACGATGCCGCTGAATGCTGTACCGACAACCATACCGACTGCGAGGTCGATCACGTTGCCACGCATAATAAATTCTTTAAATTCTGAAGCGATTGACATAATTAATCTCCTGTATGTGTTTGAGTCAAAATCAGATGTGATTCAATAAATCGGCAGGCATATTAACGCTTTATCGGTTAAGAAAAATTCATTAATGTTAAATTTTGTATTTTAGGCCAAAAATGCACTGCTTCTATGCCTTCTGTATGAAAAACAGGCCGTCTGAATTTTTTCTGTTACTTTTTTACACCACTTTTATCAGCGGCTAAGTATCAGATAACATGAATGTTATCTTTAGAATCAATGCTCTATCTTGTATTTTAAATGAGATGAAATGATAATGTTGTAATGTTAGTAACATAATTCGCCAAAGTATATGACAATTTATGTTTCATGCTTGTATTTGAATTTCAGACGGCCTTATCGGTTATGCCGTCATTCAAACCATAATGTAATGGCCATAAAAAACGCACTTTCATGATGAAAGTGCGTTTTGTGTAAAAACTATTTAGTTCTCTTCGTCATTCAGCGCGTTAATGCTGTAACCGCCGTCAACGTAGGTAATCTCGCCGGTAATGCCGGAAGCGAGGTCGGACAAGAGGAAGGCGGCGGTGTTGCCGACTTCTTCGGTGGTAACGTTGCGGCCCAATGGGTTGTGGGAAGCGACGTGGCCTAAGAGTTTGCTTAAATCGGCGATGCCGGAAGCAGCCAGGGTTTTGATCGGGCCTGCGGAGATGCCGTTGCAGCGGATGCCTTCTTTGCCCAGGCAGGCGGCAGTGAAGCGGATGCCGGCTTCGAGGCTGGCTTTGGCCATGCCCATAACGTTGTAGTTAGGAATGGCACGAACGGCGCCCAAGTAGCTCAGGGCAACGATTGCGGCGTTGCGGCCCTGCATCATCGGACGGGCGGCTTTTGCCAGCGCGGGCAGGCTGTATGCGGAGATTTCGTGAGCAGTGTTGAACGCTTCGCGGCTGATGCTGTCGAGGAAGTCGCCGCTCAAAGCTTCTTTCGGGGCAAACGCGATGGCGTGCACCAAACCGTCGAGGCCGTCCCAGTGTTTGCCCAAGTCAACGAAAACTTGGTTGATTTCGTCGTCGCTGGCAACGTCGCAGCGGAACACGAGTTCGGAGCCGAGTTCGGCCGCCATTTTACGGACGCGCTCTTCCAGTTTGTCGACAACATAAGTGAATGCCAATTCCGCGCCTTGTTCGCGGCAGGCTTTGGCGATGCCGTAAGCGATGGAACGCTCGGAGATCATGCCGGTAATCAGAATTTTTTTGCCTTGCAAAAAGCCCATTTTCTTATCCTTTAGCAGTGGTATTGCGGTTGCATTAAACTGCGCATTATAGCAAAAACCGCTGTTTCGGCATAGAAAACAACGGATAACCCTTTGTCTTGCCTCAAATAGAGATGAGGTTGTCTGCCGAGGCCGTCTGAAACCTGACGAAACGGCGGCAAAACGTTATACTTGATGGTGTTAATGACTGATGTTTCAGGAGTAAACCATGCCCGAGCAAAACCGCATTCTTTGCCGAGAACTCAGCCTGTTGGCGTTTAACCGCCGTGTACTGGCTCAGGCGCAGGATACGAAGGTTCCTTTGTTGGAACGTTTGCGTTTCCTGTGCATCGTGTCTTCCAATTTGGACGAATTTTTTGAAGTGCGCATGGCGTGGTTGAAACGCGAAAACAAATTGCGCCCGCATCAGCCGCTCGACAACGGCAAAACCGCGGCCGAAACCATCGAAGCGGTGGCGAAAGAGGCGCAGGCTCTGATCCGCGAGCAGTACGACCTGTTTAACAAAGTATTGCAGCCTGCACTCAGCCGCGCCGGCATTCATTTCTATCGCCGCCACAAATGGACGGCTGCGCAGAAAAAATGGATCGAAAACTATTTCGACAACGAGCTGTTGCCCATTCTCACACCCATTGGACTTGATCCGTCACACCCGTTTCCTCGCCCGTTAAACAAATCGCTCAACTTCGCCGTCGAACTTGAAGGCACGGATGCGTTCGGCCGTCCGTCAGGAATGGCGATTGTGCAGGCTCCGCGCATTTTGCCGCGCGTCGTCCCCATGCCGTCTGAAATTTGCGGCGGCGATGCAGGCTTTGTGTTCTTGTCTTCGATTTTGCATGCCCATGTCGGCAAACTCTTTCCCGGCATGAAGGTCAAAGACTGCCATCAGTTCCGCCTCACGCGTGACAGTGATTTGACGGTTGATGAAGAAGATTTGAAAAACCTGCGTGCCGCGATTCAAAACGAATTGCACGACCGCGAATACGGCGACGGCGTGCGCTTGGAAGTGGCGGACACTTGCCCGGCATACATTCACGATTTCCTGCTCGCCCAGTTCAAACTGACTTCTACCGAGCTGTATCAGGTCAAAGGGCCGGTCAATTTGGTGCGCCTCAATGCCGTCCCCGATTTGGTGGACAGGCCGGATTTGAAGTTTCCACCGCGCAACGCAGGCCGTCTGAAAGCCTTGCGCAAAAACGGCTCCGTGTTCAAGCTGGTCAAACAGTCGCCGATTTTACTGCACCACCCGTATCAGTCTTTCGATCCGGTTGTCCAAATGATACGCGAAGCCGCTGCCGATCCGGATGTGTTGGCCGTCAAAATGACCATCTACCGCACCGGCAGCAATTCCGAGCTTGTACGCGCATTGATGAAGGCCGCACTGGCGGGCAAACAAGTAACCGTCGTGGTCGAACTGATGGCGCGTTTTGACGAAGCCAACAACGTCAACTGGGCGAAACAGCTGGAAGAGGCGGGTGCGCACGTCGTGTACGGCGTATTCGGCTACAAAGTTCACGCCAAAATGGCTTTGGTTATCCGCCGCGAAGACGGCGTGCTCAAGCGTTATGCCCATCTCGGTACCGGCAACTACCACCAAGGTACATCGCGCATTTACACCGACTTCGGCATCATTACCGCCGACGAACAAATCACTGCCGATGTGAACATTCTGTTTATGGAAATCACAGGCTTGGGCAAGCCGGGCCGTCTGAACAAGCTCTATCAAAGCCCGTTTACCCTGCACAAAATGGTCATCGACCGCATCAAGCAAGAAACCGAGCACGCCAAAGCCGGCAAACCGGCGCGGATTACCGCCAAGATGAATTCCCTCATCGAGCCGAGCGTGATTGATGCGCTGTATCAAGCCAGTGCGGCAGGCGTGCAAATCGACCTGATTGTGCGCGGTATGTGTACTTTGCGCCCGGGTGTAAAAGGCTTGTCCGAAAACATCCGCGTCCGTTCCATCATCGGCCGCCAACTCGAACACTCGCGCGTGTATTGCTTCCATAACAACGGCGCAGACGATACCTTTATCTCCAGCGCCGACTGGATGGGTCGCAACTTCTTCCGCCGCATTGAAGTCGCCACGCCGATTACCACGCCCGAACTCAAAGAACGCGTGATCCGCGAAGGTTTGGAAATGGCCTTGGAAGACAATACCCAGGCTTGGCTGATGCAGCCTGACGGCAGCTACGTCCGCACCCAGCCGCAAGACGGCGAGCCTGCGTTTGGTTTGCAGGAAGGTTTGTGGAAAATATACGGACGTTAAATTGAATAATGTCTCAGGCCGTCTGAAACGCAGGTTTTAGACGGCCTTTTTTGATTTTGCCGTTATAATTCCGTTTCCCAATCTTTCAGACGGCCTTTTTCTATGAAATCTTACCCCGATTCCTATCTCCATTTCGAAAACCTCGACGCTCCCGAAACGCAAAACTTCGCTGCTGAAGCGCATGCCGAAACGCGCGCGCGTTTTTTGGAAAACGATAAGGCGCGCGCGCTGTCGGACGGGATTTTGGCGCAGATGCAGGACACGCGGCAGATTCCGTTTTGTCAGGAACACCGCGCGCGGATGTACCACTTCCATCAGGACGCGGAATATCCGAAGGGCGTGTACCGCGTGTGTACGGCGGCGACTTACCGTTCCGGCTATCCCGAGTGGAAAATCCTGTTTTCAGTGGCGGATTTCGACGAGTTGCTTGGCGACGATGTGTATTTGGGCGGCGTGTCGCACTTGGTGGAAAAGCCCAACTGCGCGTTGTTAACACTGAGCAAATCGGGCGGCGATACGGCGTACACGCTGGAAGTGGATTTGGAAGCAGGGGAGTTGGTAGAAGGCGGTTTTCACTTTCCGGCAGGCAAAAACCATGTGTCGTGGCGCGATGAAAACAGCGTGTGGGTGTGTCCGGCTTGGGACGAACGCCAGTTGACCGAATCGGGCTATCCGCGCGAAGTGTGGCTGGTGGAGCGCGGCAAAAGTTTCGAGGAAAGCCTGCCGGTGTATCAAATTGCTGAAGACGGCATGATGGTGAACGCGTGGCGTTATCTCGATCCGCAAGGTTCGCCGATTGATTTGATTGAAGCGTCGGACGGTTTTTACACCAAAACCTATTTACAGGTGTCGTCCGAAGGCGAGGCGAAACCGTTGAACCTGCCTAATGATTGCGACGTAGTTGGCTATCTGGCGGGACATCTTTTGCTGACGCTGCGCAAAGACTGGAATCGCGCGAACCAAAGCTATCCGAGCGGCGCATTGGTGGCAGTAAAATTGAATCGTGGCGAATTGGGTGCGGCGCAGCTTTTGTTTGCGCCCGATGAAACACAGGCATTGGAAAGTGTGGAAACGACCAAGCGTTTTGTGGTGGCGAGCCTACTGGAGAACGTACAAGGCCGTCTGAAAGCATGGCGCTTTAGCGATGGTAAATGGCAGGAAGTCGAATTGCCGCGCCTGCCTTCGGGCGCGTTGGAAATGACCGACCAACCGTGGGGCGGCGACGTGGTTTACCTTGCCGCCAGCGATTTCACCACGCCACTGACGCTGTTTGCATTGGATTTGAACGTGATGGAATTGACCGTCATGCGCCGTCAGCCACAGCAGTTCGATTCAGACGGCATCAACGTGCAGCAGTTTTGGACGACTTCAGCCGACGGCGAGCGCATTCCTTATTTCCATATCGGCAAAAATGCCGCTCCCGACACGCCGACCTTGGTTTATGCCTACGGCGGTTTCGGCATTCCCGAATTGCCGCATTATCTGGGCAGCGTCGGCAAATATTGGCTGGAAGAGGGCAATGCCTTCGTGTTGGCGAACATACGCGGCGGCGGCGAATTCGGTCCGCGCTGGCATCAGGCGGCGCAAGGCGTGAGCAAACACAAAAGCGTCGATGATTTATTGGCAGTCGTGCGCGATTTGTCCGAACGCGGCATGAGTTCACCCAAACACATCGGCTTGCAGGGCGGCAGCAACGGCGGCCTGATTACCGCCGCCGCCTTCGTGCGCGAACCGCAAAGCATAGGTGCGCTGGTGTGCGAAGTGCCGCTGACCGACATGATCCGTTATCCGCTGCTCTCCGCCGGTTCAAGTTGGACGGATGAATACGGCAATCCGCAGAAATACGAAGTCTGCAAACGCTGGCTGGGCGAATTGTCTCCGTATCACAATCTTTCAGACGGCATCGATTATCCACCAGCGCTCATTACCACCAGCCTCAGCGACGACCGCGTCCATCCCGCCCACGCGCTCAAGTTCTACGCCAAACTGCGTGAAACCTCGCCGCAATCTTGGCTTTACTCGCCTGACGGCGGCGGCCATACCGGCAATGGCACCCAACGCGAATCCGCCGACGAACTCGCCTGCGTGTTGCTGTTTTTGAAAGAGTTTTTGGGGTAGAAGCAAGCAGCAGACTGACCGTTTTGTAAAGTTGGGAAACAAAATACACTTGTTTCGGCAAGTGAAAAGAAGGCCGTCTGAAAAACTTTAATATTCGTTTTTCAGACGGCCTTCTTTTCTTTTAACTTTCAACATATCCCGATAAAATGGACACTTTGTAAGTAATCATTGATGGAAGACGCAATTATGGCAACCGAACCGAACCGAACCGAACCGAACCGAACCGAACCGAACCGAAATTATACACGATTTAGAAAATAATTTCAAACAAAACAACATATTAAAAATCAAACAACTCTTTCCCGAAGTCTTTTGCGAAGACCAAATCGACTTTGAGAAGCTCAAACTCGTCCTCGGCGCAGAAAACCTTGCCGGCGCGGGTGAACGTTATCAACTCGATTGGGCGGGCAAAACCGCCGCCTATCTCAACCTGCAAAGTCCCACTTCCCGCACCCTCGTCCCCTGCAAAGAAGAATCCGCAAATTTCGACGGCACGCAAAACGTGTTTATCGAAGCCGAAAACCTCGAAGCCCTGAAAATCCTGCAAAAATCCTACGCCGGCAGCGTGAAGATGATTTACATCGACCCGCCCTACAACACCGGCAACGATTCCTTTATTTATCCCGACAAATTCTCCGAAAGCCGCGAAGAATACGCCCGCCGCGTGGGCGATACCGACGACGCTGGCTACCTGAAGCGCGACGGCGTGTTCCAAGGCGCGTGGCGCAAAAACGGCAAAGACAGCGGCCATTACCACAGCAACTGGCTCTCCATGATGCTGCCGCGCCTGCATCTGGCGAAAACCCTGCTGCGCGAAGACGGCGTGATTTTTATCAGCATTGACGACAACGAACAGGCACAGTTGAAATTGTTGTGTGATGAAGTGTTTGGGGCGGAGAATTTTGTTTCACAAATTTCTTGGCATAGAAAACGTGGTAAAGATAATAGTGCGCCTAATTTAAGTCGTGTCCATGAATATCTTTTTGTTTATGCAAAAAACATTGAGAATCTTAGATTTAATAAACTTGAAATTGAGGCGGAAACACTTAAAGCATATAAAAACCCTGATAATGATGAACGTGGTGATTATCGTGTTTTGGGGCTATGGGCGCGAGGAAATCAAGGAGGTAGTAGATATGAATATACGACATTGAACGGAAGATTCTATTCTGAACGAGAATGGTTGGTCGGTTTGGAAAATATGAAAAAGTTAGATGAAGAAAAAAGGCTGATTGAAAATGGAGACAAACTTTATCGTAAATTATTCCTTTCAGAAGTAGCAGGCTCTGTTCCTGAAACAATTTGGTTAGATACAAGTAATACAGCAAATGCAGCTGATGAACTTAAAAAAATATTTGATAAAAAAGCATATTTTGATACCCCAAAGCCAATTCCGTATCTTTTAAAGATGGCAAAACTAGCCACAAATTCAAATGACCTAATCCTAGACTTCTTCTCCGGCAGCGGTACCACCGCCCATGCCGTGATGCAGCTTAACGCCGAAGACGGCGGCAGCCGCCGTTTCATCTGTGTCCAGCTCCCCGAAGAAACCGACGAAAAATCCGAAGCACGCAAGGCGGGTTTCGACACGATTGCCGAAATTGCCAAAGAACGCATCCGTCGCGCGGGCAGGCAGATTTCAGACGGCCTTCAAGACGGATCGGAAATAGATACGGGTTTTAAAGTCTTCAAACTTGCCGAAAGCGGTTTCAAACAATGGCGGCAGTCCGGACAAGCCGATACGGAGGCCCTGCAACGCGAATTGTCGTTGAATATCGATTCCGTGCTGTCTGAAACGTCGTCTGAAAACCTGCTCTACGAATTGATGCTGCGTATGGGCTTGAAGCTGACTTGCAAGGTTTCGTTTTCAGACGACGTGTATTTCGTGGAAGACGAGGATACGGGCGGGCTGTACGCTTTCCTGTTGGAACGTGTGGATCAAGGTTTGATTGATGCCGTGCTGGCGAAGCATCCCGTCAAGGTGGCGGCCTTGGACAGGCTGTTCGAGGGCGACGACGCGCTTAAAAGCAATACCGTATTGCAGATGAAGGACGCGGGCGTGATGTTCGAGTGTGTGTAGTCAGCCGAAAGCGGGAAACCGGAAGTGCCGTCTGCCGTCATTCCCGCGCAGGCGGGAATCCAGAAGTTTGAAATTACAGCATCTCTCAAACGCTCTTGAAATAAAAAAGTCTGGATTCCCGCCTGAGTGGGAATGACGGCAAAGAGGTAGATTTTCCGCGCGACAGCGGATAGAAGGAAATAAAAATGGAACTGAAATTTGAAGAAATGCCCTATCAGCTTGATGCGGTAAATGCCGTTGCGAATCTTTTTGCAGGGCAACCGAACCATGCCCGGACATTTGATTTGACCAGTCAGGGGACGGGGCGGTTTGTCGGCAACGGCTTGGATTTGGATTGGGAAACGCTAGGCCGGAATTTGAATGCGGTACAAAAGCAAAACGGACAGCCTGAAACGGAAATCGGCGCGCACGGGCTGAATTTTTCTTTGGAAATGGAAACGGGTACGGGCAAAACCTATGTCTATCTGCGCACGGTTTACGAATTGAACAAGCTCTACGGCTGGAAGAAGTTTGTGATTGTCGTACCGGGTGTGCCGATACGCGAAGGCGTGTTAAAAAGCCTGGAAATTACGAAGGCGCATTTTGACGGGGTGTTCGGCAGGCCGGTGATGCGTTATTCGGAATATTCAAGCGGCCGGCTGTCGGATTTGCGCGCTTTTGCGGTAAACGACCACATCGAGATTTTGGTGATCAACATCCAGTCGTTTGAAAAAGACGGAAACGTTATCAATAAAGTAAACGAAAGCGGGGAAGCACCGATTAAGTTTATTCAGGAAACGTGTCCCATCGTCATCATCGACGAGCCGCAAAATATGGAAACGGAAGGCCGTCTGAACGCCTTGGCATCGCTCCATCCGCTTTTTACCCTGCGCTATTCGGCAACGCATAAAAAACCGTACCACAAGGTTTATAGTCTGAATCCCGTGCAGGCATACAATTTAAAGCTGGTAAAGCAGATCGAAGTCTTACCGGTATTGGCGGAAAACGATGTGAACGGCGCATTTGCGGAGCTGTTGGAAGTAAAGCAGGCAGCCAAAGGCCGTCTGAAAGCCGATTTGAACATTCATTATCAGGATAAAAAGGAAACCAAGAAGAAAAAGGTATCCGTCAAATCGGGAGACGATTTGTTTGAAAAATCGGGCGGCAACGAAGCCTACCGCCACGGTTTTATCATTGACGGCATGGATTTCGAGAATCAGGAATTAGCGTTCTCAAGCGGTAAAACCATTACGCGCGGCGGAGACGGCGACGCGGTGCGCGATGAAATCATGAAAAACCAAATCCGCGAAACGGTAAGGGAGCATTTGGCGAAGGAAAAACGGCTGAATCCGCTGGGGATTAAGGTGTTGTCGCTGTTCTTCATCGACCGCGTGGAGAATTACCGCACAGCAGACGGAGCAGCGGGCAAGTTTGCCCTTTGGTTTGAAGAAATCTATCGAGAGCTTGCAGGCAATACCGATACGGCAGGTGTACACGACGGCTATTTCTCGCAAGACAAGAAAGGCCGTCTGAAAAACACCGACGGCACAACGCAGGCGGACAACGATACCTACCGCCTCATTATGCGCGACAAGGAAACCCTGCTTTCCTTTGATAGCCCGCTGCGCTTTATCTTTTCCCATTCCGCGCTGAAAGAAGGTTGGGACAACCCCAATGTATTCCAAATCTGCACGCTCAACGAAACCCGCTCGCCGCTGAAAAAGCGGCAGGAACTCGGGCGTGGGCTGCGTATAGCCGTCAATCAGGAAGGACGGCGCGTGCGCGATGAAAAAGTGAACGTACTGACTGTAGTGCCGAACGAAAGCTATGAATTGTTTGCCGCCAACCTGCAAAAGGAATACGAAGATGAATGCGGTATTAAATTTGCCGCCGAAAACATCAAGGATGGCAATAAGAAGAAAAAACAGCTATTCCGCAAAGATTTTCCGCTTGACCCCGAATTTCAGGCAATTTGGGAGAGATTGAAATACAAAACGCGCTACCGCGTGCGCTTCGATACGGAAGAATTGATCAAACAGGCTTCGGAGGCAGTGGCAAACCTGCCAGAAATCCAAAAGCCGAGAATCCGCGTCCGCAAGGCGCAATTGAAACAATCACAAACCTACGGTATCGAAACAGTCGAAATTGCCAGCCGCAGCCGCGAAATGGACGTTCAATGGGAAATCCCGGACATACTCGGCGAGATCCAAAAAAAGACAGGGCTGACGCGGCGCACGGTGTATGAAATCATCACTCAGTCAGGTCTGTCTTTATTACACATCTCCAAGCCCACGAGA
>ERZ1699232.290-NODE-290-length-15998-cov-3.502489_pt1 | contig 15998 bp, 10 predicted proteins | sample MGYA00581529_ERZ1699232 | MGnify/ENA primary metagenome ERZ1699232 (study PRJEB42319, sample SAMD00040335) | human oral metagenome | material: saliva | host: Homo sapiens | study: EMG produced TPA metagenomics assembly of PRJDB4115 data set (Metgenomic analysis of...
CTACGGCAAAGTCTACACCGTAAGTTTTGAAGGTTTCCAATACATCGTAAAGCGACAGTGTGTCGGGGATGAACAAGGCTTTACGCAACACGCGCTTGTCGGTCAGGCGGACGTCTTTTTCTTTTAAAAACAAAGTCAGCAGCGTGTGCGATTCGATATAGCCGATAACGCGTTCCAAATCGCCGTCGCACACCAAGAATTTATTGTGTGGTTTTTCCGACATTATTTCCAACACGGTATCGCTGTCGTCATGTTTGTCAAAATAGGCGATATATTCGCGCGTGCTCATGGTGGAAGTCACCGTGCGCTCCTGCATATCGAAAATGTTTTCAATCAGATAGTGTTCTTGTTCTTTCAATACACCAGCCTGCGCGCCTGCATCAACAACGGCATAAATATCTTCCGAAGTCAGCTGCTCCTGACGGACGGTTGAGATTTTGAAGAGTTTGAATATTGCGTTTGCCAACCCGTCAAAAATCCAGACAAGGGGCTTTAAGATAAAAATCAAAAACATCATCGGACGGACGATGCGTACCGCCACCGCTTCGGGATGGGTCATTGCCATACGCTTGGGCATCAGGTCGGCAATTAAAATAAAGCTACCTGTAACCAGCGAGAAGGTCAGCAAAGAGGCAGCTGTGCTGCCCCAACTGCCTGCGTTCTCCAAAAGTTTGCCAAAATACGGACGTATTGCCGCCTCGCCGACGATACCGGCAAGAATGGCGACGGCGTTCAAACCGATTTGGACGACGGTAATAAAACTGCCCGGTTGCTGCTGCATATTGAGCACATCCAGCGCGCGTGTATCGCCGCCGTCTTTAGCCATGACTTGCAATTTGATTTTGCGCGCCGAAGCCAGCGCGAGTTCGGAACAGGATACAAACGCGCTAATGACAATCAGCAGGCACAATAATAGTAAGGCTTCAAAAATATTCATGAAAAATTATGTGTGGTATAGGTTAGAAACATTCAGACATCAAAGGCCGTCTGAAAAATTTAATTTATTCCGTGATTAATATTATGTGTATTTATCGCTTCAACCATCTAAAGCATCTTCATCCAAGGATTTCAGCCATCTCAGCTTTTCGCCAATTTTGATTTCCAATCCGCGAGGGACGGGTTGGTAGAAGTTGGGTTCATCCAAGCCGTCGGGCATATAGCTTTCGCCGGCGGCGTAGGCGTTTGGTTCGTCGTGGGCATAGCGGTATTCGCGTCCGTAACCCAATTCTTTCATCAACTTGGTCGGTGCATTGCGCAGGTGGACGGGCACTTCGTCGCTGGCATTTTCTTTGACGAAACGGCGCATTTGGTTGTATGCCTTATAACCTGCGTTTGATTTGGCGGCGGCGGCGAGATACAACACAGCTTGCGCCAAAGCAAGCTCCCCTTCCGGCGAGCCTAAGCGCTCATAAGTCGCGGCGGCATCATTGGCAATCGTTAAGGCACGCGGATCGGCCAAGCCGATGTCTTCCCATGCCATGCGGACAATGCGGCGGGCGAGATAGCGCGGGTCGGTGCCGCCGTCGAGCATACGGCAAAACCAATACAATGCCGCATTGGGATGCGAACCGCGTACGGATTTGTGCAATGCGGAAATTTGATTGTAGAAACTCTCGCCACCCTTATCGAAACGGCGGATTTGCGCTCCCAAACTATCGGCGAGAAATTCAGCGGTTAAGGTTTTCAGACGGCGTGTATCGGCAGCGCGTAAAAGCTGCTCAATCAAGTTCAACAATCTGCGCGCATCGCCATCGGCGGTATTCACAAGCAATTCTTGCGCATCCGCTTCAATCGTAAAGTCTTGGTATTCGGGCAAAGCCAATACTTTGGCAATCAGCTTTTTGAGGTCGTCTGAAGACAGGGGTTGCAAGACATAAACCTGCGCCCTGCTGAGTAATGCCGGATTGACTTCAAATGACGGGTTTTCTGTGGTAGCGCCAATAAAGGTTAATAAGCCGCTTTCGACATAAGGCAAAAATGCGTCCTGTTGCGCTTTGTTGAAGCGGTGTACCTCGTCAACAAACAAAATCGTCGCTCGCCCTTGTTGCAAGGCAATTTCAGCTTTTTCAATGGCCTCGCGTATGTCTTTCACGCCGGAAAATACGGCGGAAACAGGCAGAAACTGGGCATTGAAACTCTGCGCCAAAATCCGTGCCAGCGTGGTTTTGCCTACGCCCGGCGGCCCCCAAAGCAACATAGAATGCGGCTTTCCACCTTCCACCGCCACGCGCAAAGGTTTACCCTCGCCGATCAAGTGTTGCTGCCCGATGACATCATCTAAAGAATGCGGGCGCAGGCGTTCGGCTAAAGGGGCTTCGGGTTGGCGGGTAAAAAGGTCGGACATAGCGGCTTTCGTGCTGGCTGATTGAAAAGAAAACTCGCTAGCATTATACGGCAGTTTCGCAAACTCACATATCGGGCCGCATTACGGTATAATACATGCTATTTTGAGAATTCTTCGGGCGTTTCAGACGGCCTTGCTTACAGGAAATATCATGACTTCAAAAACTCTTTTGGCAGCTGTTACATCAGTTTTCTTATTGGGTGCATGCGCTACCTGCGGCGACTCTTTCGGCGGTTTGGGCAGCGGTACGGGTATCGGCAGCAGCGTAGTGAAAATGGCGGTAGATAGCCAATGCCGTACCGAATTAAATAAACGTAACGAATGGCGCGTCATTGCTTTGGCCATGAGCGCGGAAAAACAAGCCGAATGGGAAAATAAAATCTGCGGCTGCGCCAGCGAAGAAGCGCCAAACCAATTGACTGCAACCGAAATGATGCAGGTATTGAGTCCAGCAACCCGCGAACAGGCCATTGCTTCCGTTACCGCAAAAACGGTTACCGCCTGCTTCAAACGACTCTACAAATAATCGTTCAGACGGCCTTTTTTTCACATCAAGGCCGTCTGAATTCGTTTTGACTTTCTATTTGAATTTTAAATACATAGAGAAGAAACCATGAAATACATCAGCACCCGCGGTGCGACCGCACGCAAGCAATTTAGCGAAGTTTTATTGATGGGTTTGGCTCCTGACGGCGGTTTGATGCTGCCTGAGCAATACCCTCAAATCGACCGTGCTACTTTAGACCAATGGCGCACACTCAGCTACCCCGAGCTGGCGTTTGAAGTCATGAGCCTGTTTGCCACCGACATCCCTGCCGATGATTTACGCGACATCATCAACCGCACCTACACCGAAGAAGTATTCGGTACCAAAGCCATCACGCCGGTGCGCACACTTTCAGACGGCATCAAAATTCAAGCCCTGTCCAACGGCCCGACATTGGCATTCAAAGACATGGCCATGCAATTCTTGGGCAATGCGTTTGAATATGTATTGAACAAAGAAGGCAAAGAACTCAATATCTTAGGCGCCACCAGCGGCGATACCGGCTCTGCTGCCGAATATGCCCTACGCGGTAAAAAAGGCGTCAACGTCTTCATGCTGTCGCCGGAAGGCAAAATGAGCGCATTCCAACGCGCGCAAATGTTCAGCCTGCAAGATGCCAACATCCACAACATCGCCGTTAAAGGCATGTTTGACGACTGCCAAGACATCGTCAAAGCCGTACAAAACGATGCCGAATTCAAAGCCAAATACCATATCGGCACAGTCAACTCCATCAACTGGGGCCGCATCGTCGCCCAAGTCGTGTACTACTTCGCCGGTTATTTCAACGCCACATCAAGCAATGACGAAAAAGTCAGCTTCTGCGTACCAAGCGGCAACTTCGGCAATGTCTGCGCCGGCCATATCGCCCGCCAAATGGGCCTGCCCATCCACCGCTTGATTGTCGCCACCAACGAAAACGACGTATTGGACGAATTTTTCAAAACCGGCGCATACCGTCCGCGCAATAGCGAACATACCCATGTTACTTCCAGCCCGTCTATGGACATTTCTAAAGCCTCCAACTTCGAGCGTTTTGTGTTTGACCTGATGGATCGCGATGCGGACGAAATCCAAACCTTATGGGCGGAAGTAGCCTCCGGCAAAGGCTTCAATTTGGAATTTGCCTTAAACAAAGTACATCAACAATATGGCTTTGTTTCCGGTAAATCGACCCATGCCAACCGCCTTGCCACCATCAAACAGGTTTACGAGCAAGATCATGAATTGATTGATCCGCATACAGCCGATGGCGTCAAAGTTGCCCGTGAAGTGCGTGAAGAAGGTGAAACGGTTGTTTGTTTGGAAACTGCGTTGGCAGCGAAATTCGATGCGACCATACGCGAAGCCGTCGGCGATGTCGCCATTCCGCGCCCCACCGCTCTGGAAGGTTTGGAAAACCTGCCGCAGCGCGTGCAAACCGTGCCGAACAGTGCGGATGCGGTAAAAGGCATCATCAAACAAACCCTTGCCTGATGTCCCGTGTGGGCGGCATTCCGTCCAAACTTAAGATTGAAAGAAAATGGCTTTACCTATGCATGAAACCCGTTTTTCCATCCTGCTGGACGAACTGGCGGCAAAACAGGAGGCCGCCATCGCCCCCCACCTGCTAGCCGACGGAACCAAGGTATGGGTACGCAAAGCAGGCAGGCACAATGCGCGATGGCGTTACGCGCTGCTCGGTATGGTTGCCCGATATTTGAAACTGGGGTTGTTGAAGCCGGTCCCCAGCCTCGGAGGTGAGCCTGCCATTGCAACCGAGTCGAAACGCCTGTACGAATTGCGCTCTGCGGGGATAGCCGTTCCCGAATTGCTCGCCGTCCGGAAAAATGCCCTTATGTTCAGCAATTTGGAAGGGGTCCCGCTCGATACGCAAATCCGCAAAGAAGCCGAAGCCGGAAAGGCAGACGCTTGGCTTGCCGGTTTGGAAGCCATTGCCCATGTGCATGAAAAACGGCAGTTTCTCAGTCAGGCGTTTGCACGGAATATGATGTCGGACGGAAAAAACATCAGCTTTTTGGACTTTGAAGACGACCCTTCCGAAGTCCTGACCATAGCGCAATGCCAAGCCCGCGATTGGCTCTGCTACATTCATTCTACCGCGCTGATATTGAAAAACGGCGGACTGCTGGAAGCGGCAGCGGAAAAATGGGGCAGCGTACTGTCAGCGCAGCCTGCAGAAATACAAAGGCTGATTGCCGCCACCGTCAAACCGATCCTCCCAATACGCGGGCTGGAACACCCCCGCTGGGGACGGGACGCGCTCAGGCTGGCAGCCTCGATTTCCCTGATTTACCTTGCGGATATGCCGCCGTAAGGCACCGCCTATCCCGCTATGCCGTCTGAAAGCCCTTCAAACGGCATATAATCGCTGTGCATCAAGCATTGTCGCAACCATCCGTTTCGTTTAGAATTTTAGCTTTATCCCGAATTGGGCAGATATTTTCATTCTGACACACGTCCCAAATAAACACTTCCCATTTCTTTTACTGACAGGAAACCCAAATGGCAGCATTCAATACCCAAAAAGTATTGTCCGTACATCACTGGACCGACGCTTACTTCACTTTTACCTGCACCCGTGACGAATCTTTGCGCTTTGAAAACGGCCAATTCGTCATGGTCGGCCTGATGGTAGACGGCAAACCGCTGATGCGCGCATACAGCGTGGCTTCTGCCAACTGGGAAGAGCATCTGGAATTTTTCAGCATTAAAGTACAAGACGGCCCATTGACCAGCCGCCTGCAACACCTTAAAGTCGGCGATGATGTCCTCATCAGTAAAAAACCGACCGGTACACTGGTTGCCGGCGACCTGAATCCGGGCAAACACCTCTACCTCTTGAGCACCGGTACCGGCATTGCCCCTTTCTTGAGCATTACCAAAGACCCTGAAATTTACGAGCAATTCGAAAAAATCATCTTGGTTCACGGCGTACGCTACAAAAAAGACTTGGCATACTACGACCGCTTTACCAAAGAATTGCCCGAACACGAATACCTGGGCGATTTGGTTAAAGAAAAATTGATTTACTACCCGATTGTTTCACGCGAAGACTATGTACACCACGGCCGTCTGACCGATTTAATGCGCAGCGGCAAACTCTTCGAAGACATCGGCCTGCCCAAAATCAATCCGCAAGACGACCGCGCCATGTTGTGCGGCAGCCCTGCCATGTTGAAAGACACCTGCAACGTCTTGGACGAATTCGGCCTGACCGTTTCTCCGAAAACCGGTGTCCGCGGCGACTACCTGATTGAGCGCGCATTCGTCGATCAATAACGTATCTCCGGCAACAGGCCGTCTGAAACCCTTCTTTCAGACGGCCGCAACCGATATTTGAGAAGTGGGCAACATTATTGCCAAACCCACCAAACCACAGTCGTTCCCAATATAAAATCAAGGCGTTAAAACAATACCGACTCCTTTTGACTTTCAATTGCAAACATTGTAATGACAGATATTTTCGTTTAGAATTGCATGTTTGCTCTAAATTTGGATTGATATGCAGACAACACAAGCCACATCCAACTGGGAGCTATACAAGCGCTTGCTTGGATATTTGAAAAGCTATTGGAAGATGTTTATCGTCTCCGTAGTGGCCATGCTGATTGTCGCCGGTACGATGCCGGCTTTCGGTTACTTGCTCAAACCTTTAATCAATGAAGGTTTTGTCGATAAAAACATGAAAAGCATGTCATGGTTGCCGCTGGCAATTGTGGCGCTGTTTTTCGTTCGCGGCCTGTTCAATTTCATCAACGAATATTGCACGACGTATCTGTCGAGCCACTTGGTGCAGCGCTTGCGCGGTGAAATGTTCAACAAAATGATGCACCTGCCGACTTCGTATTTCAGCAGCAATACTGGCGGCCGTCTGATGTCGCGCATTTTAAGCGACGTCAACCAAATTACCGATGCAGGATTTAACGTCATTACCGTGATTGCCAAAGACGGCGTGAGCGTAGTCGGCCTGTTGGGCTTGCTGACTTATCTGAACTGGCGTTTGACTCTGATTACTTTTATTATTTTGCCGGTCGTCGCCGTATGTATCCAAACAGTCAGCAAACGCCTGCGCAAATTGTCTGCCAACAACCAAATTTATCTTGGCCAGCTGATGCAGGTTTTGGGCGAAAGCATTAATGGCGAACGCGTTGTAAAAATCTACGGTGGTCAAGATTATGAAAATCGCCGCTTCAACCGTATTGCCGACGATGTGCGCCGCAACCTGCTCAAACAGGTTTCCGCCAGCTCTGCCGGTACCGGCATTACGCAATTAATGGCTTCGGTTGCTCTGGCTGCGATTATTTACGCAGCCGCCCGCCAAGCCGGACTTTCAGGCTTCAGCGCAGGCGATTTTATGTCGTTTTTGTCCAGCATGATCTTGATGTTTGACCCCATCAAACGCATGACCGGCGTGATGCAATCCCTGCAGCGCGGTTTGGCGGCGGCAGAAAGCGTCTTTACCTTTTTGGATCAACCCGAAGAAAGCAACGAAGGCAAACAGATCCTCAGCCCAAACCCTGGCGATATCGAATTTTGCGATGTTGTACACCGTTATCCCGAAGCCGAACGCAACAGCTTGAACCACATCAACCTGCTTGTTCCGCAAGGCAAAGTGACTGCATTGGTCGGCGCATCAGGCTGCGGTAAAACCACTCTGGCCAATATGTTGCCGCGCTTCCTCAATCCGGACGAAGGCAAGGTTTTGATTGGCGGTGTCAACATCAATGAATATACACTAGAAAGCCTGCGCAGCCGCATGGCATTCGTCAGCCAAAACGTTGTCCTGTTTAATGGTACGATTGCTGAAAACATTGCCTATGCTCAAGCTGACAAATTCAGTGAAGAAGAAATTATCAATGCTGCAAAAGCCGCGAATGCTTGGGAATTTATCCAAAAAATGCCGCAAGGCCTGCACACTGAAGTCGGCGAAAACGGTTTAAAACTGTCCGGCGGCCAACGTCAACGCCTCGCCATTGCGCGTGCGCTTTTGAAAAATGCGCCGATTTTGATTTTGGACGAAGCCACCAGTGCATTGGATAATGAATCCGAACGTTTGGTACAAACCGCATTGGAAAACCTGATGCAAAACCGTACCACATTGGTGATTGCCCACCGACTTTCGACCATCGAAAAAGCCGACAACATCGTTGTCATGCATGAAGGCAATGTCGTTGAACAAGGCACACACCAAGAATTAATCAGCGCAGGCGGACGATATGCTGACCTGCACAGCCTCAGCGAAAAATCAGCCAAACCGGCAAGCAAGTAGCTGAATACCATATTCCATTCTTTTTATTAACCTCGGCCGCCCCGACCTATCCTTTTCAGACGGCCTTATCCGACAGGAAATATCAATGGCAGCATTCAATACCCAGAATGTCTTGTCCGTACATCACTGGACCGACGCTTACTTCACTTTTACCTGCACCCGTGACGAATCTTTGCGCTTTGAAAACGGCCAATTCGTCATGGTCGGCCTGATGGTAGACGGCAAACCGCTGATGCGCGCATACAGCGTGGCTTCTGCCAACTGGGAAGAGCATCTGGAATTTTTCAGCATTAAAGTACAAGACGGCCCATTGACCAGCCGCCTGCAACACCTTAAAGTCGGCGATGATGTCCTCATCAGTAAAAAACCGACCGGTACACTGGTTGCCGGCGACCTGAATCCGGGCAAACACCTCTACCTCTTGAGCACCGGTACCGGCATTGCCCCTTTCTTGAGCATTACCAAAGACCCTGAAATTTACGAGCAATTCGAAAAAATCATCTTGGTTCACGGCGTACGCTACAAAAAAGACTTGGCATACTACGACCGCTTTACCAAAGAATTGCCCGAACACGAATACCTGGGCGATTTGGTTAAAGAAAAATTGATTTACTACCCGATTGTTTCACGCGAAGACTATGTACACCACGGCCGTCTGACCGATTTAATGCGCAGCGGCAAACTCTTCGAAGACATCGGCCTGCCCAAAATCAATCCGCAAGACGACCGCGCCATGTTGTGCGGCAGCCCTGCCATGTTGAAAGACACCTGCAACGTCTTGGACGAATTCGGCCTGACCGTTTCTCCGAAAACCGGTGTCCGCGGCGACTACCTGATTGAGCGCGCATTCGTCGATCAATAACGTATCTCCGGCAACAGGCCGTCTGAAACCCTTCTTTCAGACGGCCTAAAACCTTAATAATTTATCCCACATTATGCCTACTCTACTCATTATCCGTCCGTCCAACCGTCCGCAACAAGATATCCAAACCTGCCATGCAGCCGGTTGGCAGGCTCAAGTATTGAGTCCGATTGAAATAGAGGCAGACCGTTCGGCACTAAACAAACTTCCCGAACAATTCAAGCAAGCCGATGTCGTGTTTTGGGTCAGCCCGACCGCTATTGAAACCGCAGCGCCGCACTTGAACTTTTCAGACGGTCCCAAAGCACACATTACCGTCGGCCAAACCAGCCAACATACTTTGGCGCAATTCTCCCCCTATCCCGTATTCTCTCCCGAAGATGGTAACGACAGCGAAGCCGTCTTGAGAATGCCTATTTGGAAAAACCTACCACCCAACGCCCGAGTTCTAATCATTCGAGGCCATGGAGGCCGTGATTTTCTAGCAGACAAACTGACCGAACTGGGTTTCCAAATCAACATCGCTGAAATCTATTTCAGACGGCCACACGCCATCGATTGGCAGAACTTTAAAACTGAAGACATCGCCGCCGCCTACGTTACATCCGGCGAGCTCGCGCGCGAATTTTTCCATCAGATTCCGCCGCAATTTTCCCGATTCTTCGAATCCTTGCTATACTTTACCCACCATCCGCGCATTGCCGATGCGCTTCGCATCGTCGGTGCCAAACATGTAGAAACCGTCACTTCTTTATCCGCTGCACTTTCATCCATACCACAAAGGAGCCAAGCAGTGAACCCAGTCGAAGACAATAAAGATACCCAACAAGTTGCCAATACGGCAACTACGGCGCCTGAACGTTCTGAAAACACCAGGCCGTCTGAACAAATCAAACCTACCCAACCTCAGCGAGTGGAGGCGAGCATGCCCGAGTCCAACAATCTCCCACAAAACAACGCCCCTGTTATCATCAAACAATCTGGCGGCAAAGCCTTGGCCGCAGGTGCAACCGTCTTGGCACTGCTTGGCTTGGGCGCGAGCGGATTCCTGTTTGTACAGGGTCAAAATGTTTTAAAAAACCAAGAGCTCGAATTCAATCAAAAAATCGACAAAGCTGCGTTGGGCGAGTCTGAAAACGCCAGCCTTTTAAAAGACAACCTCAACCGCCAAACCGCTATTCAGACCGAGTTAGACCGCCTGAACAACGGTCAAAAAAACAATAGTGATCAAATCCTGCAAACGCAGAAAGCTTATCAAGAGTTACTCAAAGGCCGTATCAACTGGCTGGTTGACGAAGCCGAATCCATGCTGAACACTGCTTCGCAACAATTGATGCTGTCAGGCAACCTACAAGGCGCGGTCAGCGTATTGGAACACATCGACAGTCGCTTAAGCCGTTTTGAACAGCCTGAACTTATCCCCGTCAAACAAGCCATCAGCAATGATTTGGCCGCACTGAAAAACCGTCCTTATGTCGATATTTCCGCTACAGCCTTGCGTATCGACCGTTTGGAAACCGGTATTTCCGGCCTGCCTTTAGTCTTGGACGGCGTATTGAAACCAGGTGCCGCACCTGTCGAAGCCGCCAATTCAGGAACTTGGTGGGAAAACACATGGGAAAAATCCCTTAATGCCCTCAAAGGCTTGGTTGAAGTCCGTCATCTGGACAGCAACGACGCCATGTTGATTTCACCCGATCAAACCTACTTCATCCGTGAAAACCTGCGCCTGCGCCTTTTGGATGCGCGCATTGCCCTGTTGCAACACAACGGCGAAGTGTATCAAAGCGATTTGAACAACGTTGAAGCAACTGTAAAACAATACTTCGACAGCAAATCCCCTGCTACCCAGTCATGGCTGAAAGAGTTGGCCGAACTCAAAGCCCTTGATGTCCGCATGATTTCAGACGACAGCCTGAAAGCCAGCTTGAGCGCCGTTCGCGCTTATCAAGAAGGTTCGCGTACACAAATAACGACCGAGGAAGCTGTACAAACCCAAGCTGCCGAAAAAACCGCTTCCGCTCCGGCTGCAGCTACCGAGCAAGCCACCACTGCCGCACCGGCTGCCGCTTCCGCTCCCCAGTCTTTGGAAGCACCTGCTTTGCCGTCTGAAAACAAAAAAGAACCAGCCGCCGAAGCTGCCAAACCACAAAACCAAACCAAGCCTGCTGCCAAAATTAAAGGAGAGCAAGCATGAAAACCGTCGTTTGGATTGTCATTCTGTTTGCCGCCGCCGTCGGTTTAGCCTTGGCTTCCGGCATTTATACCGGCAACGTGTACGTCGTGGTTGAGCAAACCATGCTGCGTATCAATCTGCATGCCTTTGTTTTAGGCCTGCTGTTGAGCGTATTCGTCTTGTATTTCCTGATTAAATTCGTGTTCGGCCTCTTGAACATTCCGGCGCGTATGCAACGCTTCGGCATCGCCCGCAAAGGCCGTCAGGCTTCCGCCTCTTTGAACAGCGCAGGTCTGGCATATTTTGAAGGTCGCTTTGAAAAAGCCGAACAAGAAGCCGCCAAAGTCTTGCAAAACAAAGAAGCAGGCGACAACCGCACCCTGGCTTTGATGTTGGGCGCGCACGCGGCCGACCAAATGGAAAACTTCGAATTACGCGACCGCTACCTGCACGAAATCGAACACCTGCCACAAAAACAACAGCTTTCCCGTCATCTTTTGCTGGCCGAATCTGCACTGAGCCGCCGCGATTATCCGACTGCCGCACAAAACCTTGAAGCCGCAGCAAAAATCAATAGCAACTTGAGCCGCCTGGTCCGCCTGCAACTGCGTTATGCCTTTGATCATAGCGATGCTGCAGATGTCTTGGCAAAAGCAGAAAAACTGGTCAAAGCCGGCGCAATCAACGATTACGAAGCCGAACAGTATCAAAATTGGGCATATCGCCGCCTCTTAAGCGAAGTAACCGATGCAGGCCGTCTGAAAGCCTGTTTGAAACAGATTCCCGAAAACGTGAAATCTGGCGAATTGTGCGTCGCGATTGCCGAGAAATACGAGCGTTTGGGTTTGTATGCCGATGCGGTTAAATGGGTTAAAACCCATTATCCGCAAACCCGCCAGCCCGAGCTTTTGGAAGCTTTTGTCGAATCCGTGCGTTTCTTGAGCGAACGAGAGCAACAAAAAGCCATCGACTTGGCAGACTCTTGGCTGCAGGAACAACCCGACAATGCACCGCTGTTGATGTATCTTGGCCAACTGGCTTACGGCCGCAAACTTTGGGGTAAAGCCCAAGGCTACCTCGAAGCCAGCATCGCCCTGCAACCCAGCGTATCCGCACATTTGGTCTTGGCTCGTGTGTTTGATGAAACTGACCAGCCACAAAAAGCGCAAGAACAACGCAATCTGGTTTTGGAAAGCGTGGCCGAAGAAGAACATCCGGCAGCCCTTCCTCAGCCAAATTGATGTGCTGATTTCGCATTAAGCGACAACATGAAATCTACAACAGAACCAACCATTTAATCATTTCAGACGGCCTCAATACATATCTAAGGCCGTCTGAACTTTGTCCAACACACCAAATCAGAAAGCCTATTTATCATGACTGCTCTGAAAAACGACACTTTCCTCCGCGCCCTACTCAAACAGCCTGTCGAATACACTCCCATCTGGATGATGCGCCAAGCCGGACGCTATCTGCCTGAATACAAAGCCACACGCGCACGCGCAGGCAGCTTTCTCGATTTATGCAAAAACACCGAGCTGGCGACTGAAGTTACCATCCAGCCTTTAGAACGTTTTGATCTAGACGCGGCAATTCTGTTTTCCGATATTCTGACCATTCCCGATGCCATGGGTTTGGGCCTGTATTTTGCCGAAGGTGAAGGCCCGAAATTTGAACGCGCTTTGCAACACGAAGCCGACATTGCAAAACTGCAAGTTCCCGACATGGAAAAACTGCAATATGTCTTTGATGCCGTAACTTCCATCCGTAAAGCATTGGACGGCCGAGTTCCGCTGATCGGCTTCTCCGGCAGCCCGTTCACACTCGCCTGCTACATGGTTGAAGGCGGCAGCAGCAAAGAATTCCGCACCATCAAAACCATGATGTATTCGCGCCCTGATTTGCTGCATAAAATCCTCGACACCAATGCTCAAGCCGTTACCGCTTATCTCAACGCCCAAATCGATGCCGGCGCACAAGCCGTACAAATTTTCGACACTTGGGGCGGCGTGTTGAGCGATGCCGCATTTAAAGAATTCAGCCTGAAGTACATCCGACAAATCGTTGCCGGACTCAAACGCGAAAGCGAAGGCCGCCGCGTGCCTGTTATCGTATTTGCCAAAGGCGGCGGCTTATGGCTGGAAAGCATGGCAGAAATCGGCGCAGACGCATTGGGCTTGGACTGGACCTGCAACATCGGCGAAGCACGCCGTCGCGTCGGCGAACAAGTTGCCCTGCAAGGCAACTTCGACCCGTTTGCTCTCTTTGGCACACCAGAATCTATCCGCACCGAAGTCGCACGCATCCTTGCCGACTATGGCAACGGCAGCGGCCATGTATTCAACCTCGGCCACGGCATCAACCAACACGCCGACCCCGAACACGCCAAAATTTTGGTCGATACCGTACATGAATTGTCCCGTCAGTATCACCGTTAATTAAAGCAACTCAAAGGTCGTCTGAAAACAAAAAACACAATTATCGTGTAAATTTGTTTTCAGACGGTTTTTCTATATACTTAATATCTGAAGCTTAGCAGCTGACACCTTCAAACTTAAAAACACATCCACTCCCGCTACCGAATATGAATTTTTTAAAAGACATCACCTGGACCGAAATTTTCATCTTCGCCCACACCTGCGCCGCACTCATCTGCATGCTGCGCGTGTTGTACAAACAAAAAAACATCGGCTCAACCTTTGCCTGGCTGATTATCCTATTCCTTTTCCCCGTATTCGGAACCATTGCCTACATCCTTATCGGAGAGCCTCGTCTAGGCACCGCCCGCGCCAAACGTACCGGCGAAATGAACCGCATCTACCGCAACTTTGCCACCACCCATCTAGCCGATATCTACCTCGACATTGCCGACCAAGTCAAATCACGTTACCACGGCATCAGTAAAGTTGCCGAAAAAGGAACGGGGCTGGGTGCAACCAAAGGCAACGCCATGAGCCTGCTCTCGACCACCGACGCCATCATCGACAGCATGCTTGCAGACATACGCGCCGCAACCCATTCCTGCCTGCTGGCCTTTTACATTATCGAGCCCAAAGGCCGCATCGAAGAAATTCTAAATGAAATTCTTGCTGCATCAGATCGAGGCGTTGACTGCGCTTTTCTGGCCGACGCCGTCGGCAGCAGGAGTTTTTTTGAAAGCAATTGGATAGAGATACTGCGCCAAGCAGGCGTTGGAGTACATACCTCATTGCCTGTCGGCATCTGGCGTACATTATTCACACGCACCGACCTGCGCAACCACCGTAAAATCCTAGTTATCGACAGCAAAATCGGTTATACCGGCAGCTTCAACCTCGTCGACCCACGCTATTTCAAACAAAACTCCGGCGTCGGAGAATGGGTCGATGCCATGATGCGCTGTACAGGTCCTATGGTTTTGGAACTGTCTGCCGTCTTCTTCGCCGACCTCGCCGTCGAAACCGATGAAAACCTCCAAAACGTACAAACATACCTCAACCAAGCCCAAAGCCTGCTGCCCCAAATCCTTCCTGAAAAAATGCAGCAAGGCGATATTGTTGCCCAAATTATTCCATCCGCTCCCGAGCAAGGCAGCTTCGTTATCTACGAAACCATCATCAGCGCCATCTATGCCGCCACCAAACAAATCACGATCACTACCCCCTACTTTGTCCCCGACGAGCCGCTTCTCATGGCGTTAACCGTTGCCGCCAAACGCGGCGTCAAAGTAACCCTGATACTGCCCGCCAAAGTCGATTCACTGATGGTTCGCTACGCCTCACGCGCCTACTACCCTATGTTGCTGGAAGCCGGTGTCAAAATCGCCATGTTTGAAGGCGGTCTTCTACATGCCAAAACCATGACCATTGACGAAGACTACTCCCTCTTCGGCACGGTCAATATGGATATGCGCAGTTTTTTCCTCAACCTCGAAATCAGCCTTGCCATCTACGATCGCGACACCACCAAACAAATCTGCCACCTACAGCGCAGCTACCTTAAAAACAGCAGCTACATTGCCATCAAATCATGGCAACAACGCTCCAAACTTCGCGGCCTCGTGGAAAATGCCGTCCGCCTGATGAGTCCTTTACTATAAAACATAAATATTTAGGCCGTCTGAAAAATACTTTTCAGACGGCCTTTTTATATGGAAACAGATTAATCGGCCACACAAACTTATAAAATCTAAGTCCGGTTTATTTTCAAATCGGTTCGTGATATCCCATTATGTTTTAATTACTATAAATAATTTATCTTGTTTTTACAGCCAGGCTTTCTGCCCAATTGGATTAATAGGATAGAATACGGATAATTTTCATATTATCTAACGTATTCAACTTGTTAACCAATTAAATTATCTCAGGAGCAATTATGTTCAAAATAAAATTTAAATTGTGGCTGCCAATGCTGTTGGCTGCAATTTTGGCTGCTTGTTCTCAACAATCCCCCTCGTCCGAAGCTCCTGCAACAGCCGAATCAGAAATGGCCAACCAAAGCGTAGAAACAGCAGAAAAACTAGGAACCAGCTGGGGAGATGAAGTACAGTCTTCCGTTCATTCCGTAGATTTGCGCCGTGTTACTAAAAACCCTTTGGCAGAAGGCGTATTGAACTACTCAGCTAAAGATTATCAGGGTAAAAAAATCAACTCGATTTCTTTAGCCGCAGGTAAAGTAGAATTATCCGTACAATCTGACAATGGCGACCTGTTTCCAATCTTCCGCGACGGCAGCAACTACTTTTTACAAGGAAAAGACGGCCAGTCATACCGTTTGGTTTATAAGAACAATAGCAATAAAACTTTGGAAATCATAGCC
>ERZ1699232.296-NODE-296-length-15746-cov-5.538063_pt1 | contig 15746 bp, 7 predicted proteins | sample MGYA00581529_ERZ1699232 | MGnify/ENA primary metagenome ERZ1699232 (study PRJEB42319, sample SAMD00040335) | human oral metagenome | material: saliva | host: Homo sapiens | study: EMG produced TPA metagenomics assembly of PRJDB4115 data set (Metgenomic analysis of...
TCCCAATTTCCTATAGGTCACATGTTCCGTTACCGTTGGCACATAGGGTGTGACAACGTTAAAACCCGCTTCTTTTTGGTCAGCGAAATAGCCCTGGACAACTGGTACCGGTATCTTAGGATAGGTATAACTGTCCTTGTCCCATTCGATTAAACCAGTCTTCCTATCTCTAGTCCCCGTAAAAACATGATTTTCCATGACTTCAGGGTCTGGAGTTTTAGAATCCGCTCCTTGAAAAATAATCTCTTGCTTAGATGGAATCCTCACGGTTTCCGATTGGGCATGATTATCAAAGAGGGCCTCGTCAGCTCTAGCAAAATCTAATGGAGAGGGGGCACTGTGGTCAGAGCGACTTTTTGGGTTAGTCAATAATTTAGAAAGATCTATAGTATCAACTAAATCAGAGTCCGCTGATTTATGTGCAATATGCTCTTCAGCAGTTCTTGCTGCTGCTTCAGTCGCATCTTCCCTATAGGCTCTCAAAAATACTCCCCCTTTCTTCTTTTTATGAGAAATAAAATCCTATACTTGCTAAGTTCTCATGGAAATCTTTTCTATTAAGATTTCATTTTCCCTCAGAGAAGCTAACAAGTTCTTATCAAAGATTAAAATTTTTGATATCTCTTATATATACTATAATACGAGAATCGAATTTTTACAAGTAAGGTGTAAGAACTTTAATCATTTTAACCCCTAAGTGAAAAAATAGTGCTTTAATGTGCGATATCTATCAAGTAGTTTACGAAAGTGACATCAAAATGAGATTACACCGACAACTTAAATGATGAGTCTTTAATGGAGCTTTCTCTCCCTAAGGACACTCTCATAAGAAATAGACTATAAACTATCACAACTACTTCTCATCTTTGAATGGCTAGAGCCTTACTGTATTTGTTAAAGAAATGGCCTATTAGGAATGACACAGGCCAAGCCTGCGACTAGTCCTCGACTAGGGATGCCAATAAATAACTGGTATTACTCCTAGTATAGATTGACTTTGACGCTTCGTCAATAGATTGGAACCATTTAATGAAAATCCCTAATTTTAAAGCTTTCTCGTATTAAATTGTGCATTAATAATAGTCATTGAGATTAGGCTATTTTGCTGTCATACTGGGCACCAAATAGTCATAGGCATTTCACAACTCATCCAAGAAAAGGTTTAAATGACTATTCACAGTCCACATCTAAGTCTTTACTGAAACCCAGTTACGCCATAAAAACCGAGACTGTTGTCTCGGTTCATACAGTTTGGAAACGATTAGATTTGTCCTCGGCCTTGAGCATCAAAGTAAACCCACCATCCTGGACTCACTTCAACCCAACGGTTAACAGCCATCTCACCTGAATTTGGATCATAGTAACGAACAACGCCGTTCACACGAACCAAATGACCTTTGATTTGTTTACCATTGTTATCAAAGAGGAGGTTTTGTCCGTTGATAGTAACCATGCCTTTGACAGCATTACCATTACCATCGAAGTAATACCAGCTACCATCGATTTCATGGAATTGATTACGGTAAAGCTCACCTGAGTTTACATCATAGTAACGAAGGTTGCCATCAACATTAGCCAAAGCACCTTTCACTTGACGACCATTTTGATCAAAGTAGAGGTTTTGACCATTGATATTTTGTGAACCTTTTACGGCTGCTCCATCATTATTGAAGTAAGCCCAAACACCTGGTTCAATTTCAACAAAACGGTTGCGAGCCATTTCACCTGAGTTTGCATCATAGTAACGGATTGTTCCATTCTCGTTAACAGTACGCCCTTTAACTTGGACACCATTGTTATCGAAGAAGAGTTCTTGACCATTGATGTTTTGGTGACCTGTCACACGTTTACCATTACCATCGTAGTATGCCCAAACGTTATTACCAATTTGTACGAATTGGTTGCGGCCTGATGTATTGTTATTGTTGTTATCTGGTTTTGGATCTTGTTTACCGTTTGCATTCAAGACACCGTTTTGGTCGTAGTAGAATACTTGACCTCTACGGTTTTGACGATAACCATCACGCAATTGCACACCATTAGCGAGGAAGAAATATTGTTTACCATCGATAGTCTTTTCTCCGACTGCCATACGACCTGAGTTATCAAAGTAGTAAACATTTCCGTCGTTATCTTTGATGAAGGCATTCTTAGCATATTGGCCATTGTTATAACGGTATCTTACAGAGAAGAGACGTTTTTCAAACTTACCACTGCCGTCACCATTTTGATTATCTCCATTTGTTGATTGGTTGCTTCCTACTACTTTTGGAAGGCTAACCTTACCGCCATTTGTACCGTAGTAACCGTTGAGGCCATTCTTAAGTACGTACTCTGAGCCACGGTCAAGAATGTTAGTACCATTCATGTATTTAGCAGACCACTTTGTAATCTTCTCATCAGTTGTCATGCGTTTACCAGTAGAGATTTGAACGCGGTCAAAAATTTGTGGGTAGAGACGTTTCAATTCATCAAGGAAGGCACCACCATATTTACCTTGGTAGTCATTACCAAAGGTACGTGTTTTAGCAGCGTAGAGGCTATGATCGATGATTGCACCATCTTTAGTTTCACCATAGTTATTAACACGAGTTGCAGTAACCACTTCATCACCTGGAAGGTTGTAGATTTGGTCTGGAACCCAGTCAGCAATCGCTGAGATACCTACAGCGTGGAGTGATTTAAGAGCTGCTTTCAAGTCAGCCAATGAACCGTACTTATTGTCCTTACTCATACCAATATCATAACGGTCTGTAAAGGCATAACCATTTTGGATTACTGAGTCAAGGAAGCTACCGTCATCACTTGAAACGTACTGTGGTGCAAATTCGAATGATGTGATACCCCATGATTTGAAGAGGTTTGCATTTTCAGCAATCTTCTTATTAGTGTATTGTGATGGATTTTGAACGAAGTCTTGGAAGTTAGAGAAACCTTCGTAGATAACTTGTGAATCAAGGGCAGCATTTGATTCGTAAACCAAACCACTGCTGTTCTTTTCTTTACTTGGTGCTACACGCACGTCTTGATTTTCAGAAGCACCTACTGGTACCCAAACGGCAAGGTAACCATCAACTTGAGGGTTACGGATACCACGAATTTCATTTGCACTAAATGTCAAATTACCGTTGCCATCAGTGTATTTAACAATACCGTTAGCATCGCTGTCATTCAAGTAAGTAGCCACACCATCGTTTGTTGTCAAAAGCAATGGACGATAAGCTTGGTTACGGTGAGCCGCACCCATGTTAATTGTCAAGTTGCTTGTCAAACGAAGGGCAGGTTGGTTTGAAACGATAACTGCCATACCTTGGTTACGTGTCTCTGCCGTACCAGTATCAGAAGCACTGTTAGCCCCTGTACCATAACGTACAGATGTCAAGACACCTGCAGCATCCCAACCATTAGTATTACCATAACCGATGTAGTTAACCTTCATATCTTGACCGCCAGCTGCATAGCGGATACGGCCTTTCAAGAGGGTTTCGATAGCATCATAATATGGTGATTTTTGAGCCATATATTGACCATCATCTGTGTACATGTCTCCATAGTAAACACGTGGCACAGTGTCCTTATGCGTAAGCATCAAGGCATATGCTGATGGGATGTTATATTGTGTGTATTGCTTGTTAGCACTACGCATGTCTTTGTTGTAGATTTCAAAGGCTTTCTTCATTTCATCAAGCGTGAAGGTATTCCCTGTTGATTGAGGGTTGATTTCATTTTTGATGATTTGACCAATGATTGATTGTACCTCTGAATCGTGAGCACGAACAAAGGCGTAGTTAGCCATGCGTTTAGAGTTTTTACCACTTTCAGAACGGTCATTCAAACTATTTGAAATGAGTGGTTCAACCCCTGAGCGGTTACCAATTGGACGCAAGAGTGAATATACCAATGCTAAGTGCATAGGGTCATCCATTGGCAATTGGGCACCTTTAGTGTCTTCATTGTAATAGGCATCGTTGTGAGACCATGCTTCCAAGATAGACAAGTGTTTAATGGCTTGATCTTGACTTTGATCAGCACCATATTTAGCTTTGAAATAATCTGAAGCAATTTGGAGAAGGTCAGCATTGACATTATCCACGGCATCGACACGAACACCATCGAAGTTTTCATCTTCAGAACCACCAGTAATAGTACCGATGTTCATGATGTAGTGGAGCCAGTTCAACTGCTCAGCCTGAACCGCTGGATTTGAGTTGTCAATATCATTTGCCAACAAGAACTCGAAACCACCGTTACTTGTATCCTTAGTATACTTAGGATTGTGTTTACCTGTTTGACTAGTTGGTGTGCGGTTCAAAAGACGATAATCTGAGTTAGCATGGCTTGTACGACTATCGTTGTTATAGAGAAGGGCACCACCTTGCAAGTGGTCATTATTATCAAGGTTTTCAGAAGTTGAATTCCAACCTGGTTGGGTCTTCACGAAATTTTTGATAGTTGTACGCAACCAGTCAGTGTTACCTTCACGCGCAATACGTTCTTCAATACGCTTTTGAACTTCAAGTGCTGCTTGGTCCATTTGGGTTTGTGAGCTGAATGACGTATAGGTCTGATTGGTACCGAGACCTTGCTCCTTCATGTAGTTGAGGTAGCTCGCTTGGATAGCCTTGCTTGGCCACCAAACTGTAAGCAATGGACGTTTGTCATTTTCAGTTGAGGCAGTCCACTCTTTACCATCTTTCAAGATTTCTTTTGGACGGTACCATGTGTTGGCAGTGAAGTAACCATCAACAAGTTCGATATCTTTATCAGTTGTACCGTAAAAGGCATTTTTATCACCATTTACAGTAACGTTTGTGTTTGTGCTGTCAGCTGATGAACCTGTTCCACCGTTCTTATCGAAACGGTATTCTTTTTGGTTAGACAATTCACCAGTTTCAGCGTTAAAGTATTGGCTTCCACCGATACGTTCAAGAACATAGTTCTTACGAATAGTGCCATCATCTTCAACGTAGTATTGTTTTCCATTAATAGTTTTGATGTGGCTTGGACCATCAGTTACGACATTATTAGTTGCTGGAAGGTCGTTATTTACTACTGTGACAGTATTGTTGGCATTATTTGTATTGCCGTTAACTGGGGTAGCACGACGGCCTCCTGTAGGACCACGGCGAGCACCAGTCGCACGACGTTCAGTTGTCGCTGCGCGATCAGTAACTGTTGTTGTGTCAGTTGTAGTATTGTTATTTGTTGTATCAACAGCTGTATCATTGGTTGCTGTTGTATCGTTTGTAGTTGCCGCACGATCAGTACCGACAGTCGCTACCGTATCAACAGCATTCGCTGCAACTGTATTTGTTGTATCAGTTGTCAAATCGAAAGTTGCTGTTGGAGTTGCTTGGTCAGTTGCGACATCGTTTGTCGCTGCAACTGCTGTAGTTGGATCCTGAGCAGCCGTTGTATCGTTAGATACAGTACCCGTATCAACAGTAATATCGGGGATGGCTACAGTAGCATCCGTGTGTTCGTCGGCCTGAACGACACCGTCGTTAGTTCCTAAAGAAACCGCTGAGACTGCACCGAGAGACAAACCTGTCACTGCGATGGTTACCCATTGTTTCTTAACTTTGTGCATTTTATAATGTACTTTTTTGTCCATAATAAAAAGACTCCTTTTTCCCATTTATAGCTTCATTCTAAATCATTGAAAGCTTTTTTTCAATAAGATTCGATAAATTTTCATATTTTTTAGAAAAGTCCTTTTGTTGTTTTAATAATATTAGTTTTTGATGAGTATTTAGAAATATAAAATATTCATTTTTTATCGTTGAGGGAAAGAGAATTGGGAAACTATAGCTATTTAGAATTATTCTTGATAAGCTTTTTTGCTTTTAACCTTAATCCAAGAGAATCTAATGGAAAAAGACCAGATTCTTAAGACTTCTCCTCTTGAAACACTTAAAAACACTAACTTAAGCAATATATCAGGCTGTAGAGATGATGTCTTTTTTAGGATAATTTCTCATACTGAAAATAAATTCTAACTATCTAAGCCATTCACTACTTACTGAGCTGTAAGAGGAAGTTATAGATTATCTCATGCGTCAGGAAGAGGTTGAAAATATTACCCTCAAGGCTATTGCCAATGAACTCTTTATTTCTTCTTCTACTGTTATCCGTGCTTGCAAGAAACTAGGTTACCAGACCTATAATGAACTACGGTATGACCTGCGTTTATCAAAAGAACTTAAGAAGAATCAAGCCAAATTAGAACATAACTCCTTTGAACAACTCAAAGAACAACTCCACGTCGAGTTCGAACATACCTTATCCATCCTCTCAGAGCAAGATTTCCAAAGCTTTGCAGATAAGATTCTTGAGGCTAGACGTATTTTCTGTATCGGCGTGGGATCTAGTTACATGCCTATGACCGACTTCAACCGCAAATTGAAACTGATCAACATTTGGACCAACGATTATTTTGAACAATTCAGTATTGAACGTATTAAAGTTATTGTGACACCTCAGGACGTCATTATCGTCTTCTCACTCGGTGGAAAAAGCAAGGATGTCAATAACAGTATCTTACAAGCCAAAAGACATGGGGCAACTGTCTTAACTATTACTACTTTAGGCAATCACCTACTTTCTAAAATCAGTGATCACATGATTTTTGTCTATGATGCCCCAAAAAACGTGAAAATCTGCGTTCGCATTAGATGTTCAATTTGGTTGGAAACTTGTTATTTGAAGTCATTCTAACAGAGCAACAACGTCGCTCATCCAGGTAAAATGTAATACTAAATTAGGAGGTCAGTTAAAGCTGACCTCCTTTTTATTGTTGCTGTTTGTTTTTGAAACTTTCACAACATCTCCAAATCAAAAAACACCTCCTAGCTAGACTGCATATCTAACATGAAGGTGTTTTTTACTGTGCTTATCTGAGCATTGTAAAGACTATTACAATCCTAAAATACTAATAATCTTCGTCCTCTTCTTCATCTTTCTTCCGTTTGGCAAGAAAGGCAAGACCAGTTGCCGTCGCTAAGGCACCGAAGAGTGTAGCTAACGACGATTCAGTTTCTCCAGTCTTCGGAAGTTGTTTGGCTTCAGTATGATCCTTAGGAGACATACTTTCAGAGCTTGAAGCACTAGCTACAGACGTAGGTGATGAATCACTAGCACTGATTGACACACTTTGAGATGCAGAGATACTTGCACTCGTTGAGGCACTCTGTGACGCTGAAGTACTTGCGGATTCTGATGCACTTGTTGATGCACTTTGTGATGCACTTGTACTTGCCGATTCACTAGCGCTGGATGAGGCACTCTGTGACGCACTGATACTTGCTGAAGTTGAAGCACTTACTGATAGAGAAATCGAGGCCGATACTGACACACTAATCGAATCAGAAACAATAACACTATTAATATCAACACTGTCAAGGGAGTGGATCGCAGGTTCTCCCATACTTGTGATAACTGAGCTTGATGCCGACGTACTTGCAGACTCACTCGCACTTGTTGATGCACTCATTGACGCTGACGTACTTGCGGATTCAGACGCACTCGTTGAAGCGCTCATGGAAGCCGACGTACTTGCCGATTCGCTGGCGCTGGTTGAGGCGCTTTGCGATGCTGACGTACTTGCTGACTCTGAGGCGCTGGTTGAGGCACTTTGTGAAGCGCTCATGGACGCTGACGTACTTGCTGATTCTGACGCACTCGTTGAGGCACTCATCGACGCACTGGTACTTGCGGATTCGCTCGCACTTGTCGATGCACTCATTGAGGCCGACGTACTTGCGGACTCTGATGCACTCGTTGAAGCGCTCATGGAGGCACTGGTACTTGCTGACTCACTCGCACTTGTTGATGCACTCATGGAAGCACTGGTACTTGCGGATTCACTGGCGCTGGTTGAGGCACTCATCGATGCTGACGTACTTGCTGACTCACTTGCACTTGTTGAGGCACTCATCGAGGCACTGGTACTTGCGGATTCGCTCGCACTCGTTGAGGCACTCATCGAGGCACTTGTCGATGCGCTCATTGAGGCCGATGTACTTGCCGATTCGCTCGCACTTGTTGAGGCACTTTGTGAGGCGCTAGTACTTGCTGACTCACTGGCACTCGTTGAAGCACTTTGCGATGCTGAAGTGCTGGCTGATTCTGATGCACTCGTTGAGGCACTCATTGAGGCCGAGGTACTTGCAGATTCGCTAGCGCTGGTTGAAGCACTCATGGACGCTGACGTACTTGCTGATTCAGACGCACTTGTTGAAGCACTCATTGAGGCACTGGTACTTGCGGATTCACTAGCACTTGTTGACGCACTCTGTGACGCTGAAGTACTTGCCGATTCACTTGCACTGGTTGAAGCGCTCATCGACGCTGACGTACTTGCCGATTCGCTCGCACTTGTTGAGGCACTCTGTGACGCTGAAGTACTTGCAGATTCTGAAGCACTGGTTGAAGCGCTCATCGACGCTGATGTGCTGGCTGATTCGCTCGCACTTGTTGAAGCGCTCATCGACGCTGAAGTACTTGCCGATTCACTGGCACTTGTTGAAGCACTCATGGATGCTGAAGTACTTGCCGATTCACTGGCACTCGTTGAAGCACTTTGCGATGCTGAAGTGCTGGCTGATTCTGAAGCACTCGTTGAAGCGCTCATCGATGCAGATGTACTTGCTGACTCACTGGCACTTGTTGAGGCACTCATCGATGCTGACGTACTTGCTGACTCACTGGCACTTGTTGAGGCACTCATCGACGCGGACGTACTTGCGGATTCGCTCGCACTTGTTGAAGCGCTCATGGAAGCCGAGGTACTTGCGGATTCTGAAGCACTCGTTGATGCACTCATCGACGCTGACGTACTTGCTGATTCAGACGCACTCGTTGAAGCGCTCATGGAAGCACTTGTGCTTGCTGATTCGCTAGCACTTGTTGAGGCGCTCATGGATGCACTGGTACTTGCTGACTCACTCGCACTTGTTGAGGCACTCATGGATGCACTTGTGCTTGCTGATTCGCTTGCACTTGTTGAGGCGCTCATGGATGCTGACGTACTTGCTGACTCTGATGCACTCGTTGAAGCGCTCATCGACGCACTGGTACTTGCTGACTCACTCGCACTTGTTGATGCACTCATGGAAGCACTGGTACTTGCGGATTCACTGGCGCTGGTTGAAGCGCTCATGGACGCTGACGTACTTGCTGATTCTGATGCACTTGTTGAAGCACTCTGTGACGCTGACGTACTTGCGGATTCTGACGCACTTGTTGAGGCGCTCTGTGACGCTGAAGTACTTGCCGATTCACTGGCACTTGTTGAGGCACTCATGGATGCTGAAGTACTTGCTGACTCTGAAGCACTTGTTGAAGCACTCATGGATGCTGAAGTACTTGCTGACTCTGAAGCACTTGTTGAGGCACTCATCGATGCAGACGTACTTGCCGATTCGCTCGCACTTGTTGAGGCGCTCTGTGACGCAGATGTACTTGCGGATTCTGATGCACTTGTTGAAGCGCTCATGGAAGCACTTGTACTTGCTGACTCTGAAGCACTTGTTGAAGCGCTCATGGATGCCGACGTACTTGCTGATTCGCTGGCGCTGGTTGAAGCACTTTGCGATGCTGAAGTGCTGGCTGATTCAGATGCACTCGTTGAAGCACTCATTGAGGCCGACGTACTTGCCGATTCTGAAGCACTCGTTGAGGCACTCATGGATGCTGACGTACTGGCTGATTCACTGGCACTCGTTGAAGCGCTCATGGATGCTGACGTACTGGCTGACTCACTGGCACTCGTTGAAGCGCTCATGGACGCTGAAGTACTGGCTGACTCGCTCGCACTTGTTGAAGCACTCATTGAGGCTGACGTACTTGCCGATTCTGAAGCACTCGTTGAGGCGCTCATCGATGCTGAAGTACTGGCTGACTCGCTCGCACTTGTTGAAGCGCTCATGGACGCTGACGTACTTGCCGATTCTGAAGCACTCGTTGAGGCGCTCATGGAAGCCGACGTACTTGCTGACTCTGATGCACTTGTTGATGCACTTTGCGATGCACTTGTACTTGCGGATTCAGACGCACTCGTTGAAGCACTCATTGAGGCTGACGTACTTGCCGATTCTGATGCACTCGTTGAGGCGCTCATTGAGGCCGAGGTACTTGCTGACTCTGATGCACTTGTCGATGCACTCTGTGACGCGGATGTACTTGCGGATTCTGATGCACTAGTTAAGGCACTCATTGATGCCGATGTACTTGCTGACTCACTGGCACTCGTTGAAGCACTTTGCGATGCGGACGTACTTGCTGATTCACTGGCGCTTGTACTTACAGATTCGCTTTCTCTTGCGGACGTACTTGCTGATTCACTGGCAGATGTACTTGTACTTGTTGATTCTGACTTGTACACAGTATCTGATACCGTTTCACTTTGTGTATATGTTGTTAGTGGGTATTGAGATTGATTTGTTTGATTCTTATCGAAATCTTTGTAATAGACTGTTGCAACACCATCGTTACTGATTTCAATACTTGCAATACGATCTCGGCCATTTGCAATCACTCTATCATGCGCCTTCATGATTTCTTCACGAACTTTAGCTTTATCTGTCTCTGTTAAGTGACCGATATCCTTTACTTGTGTAACAGTTATCGAAGGCTTGTTAAATAGATCTTTTAATTGACCTTGTCTAACACCAAATTCATCAGATAAAGTCTTATTTCCACTTAGGTCGACTGCTTCTACACGACGTCCCCAACGGTTACCTGCTCCCCAAATCAAGTCACTCTTTGGAACAACGGTAAAGGTAAAGGTTGTCTGGTCATCGCTCATAACGGTATTGATAATATTTGGAATAGCACCCGTTCCCCAGTTTGTATTTCCCTGGAAGAAATCTGAAAGGACAGTCGCATTCCCAGTTACTCGTAAGGTAGCAAGCTTACCGCTATTGTCTTTACCAGTAACGGTCACTTGGATGACATCTCCAGCATAGAAAACATAGTCACCATTTATTCCTATCTGAGGATCTTTGCCGTTTACCTTAACCTTATACTCAACAGTTGGTTTCACTGTTTCTGCCGTAATCGTCGCTGTAGCCTTTTCTGAAGTTTCCCCTTCAAATGTGCTTGTAGCCGTAACAGTACCTACAGGCAATAAGCCATTGTTATCATCATAGGCTTGCTTCAGATCCTGTGCCGTAAAAGTAACACTTTCATCACTAGCTCCTGCCTCCTTGGTAAACTGATGCCCATTCAAAGTCAAAGTGACCGTGGAACTAGGTAGAACGTTCGTGACTTGAATAGATTTACCTGGTAAGCCACCTGTCTCTGTCACTGACTCCTCAGAGATCACTGGAGTAGGGATAACCGTATATTCGGCAGTTATTGGAATCGTCAGAGGGATATCTGACTTATCATCTGTGATCGTATAAGCAATGTCTAATGTAGCTTTCCCAGCAGTTGTAATGTCTGGTCCTAAGCCATCTCTGAATTCCCCTATAAAATTAGGATTTCCCGTAATAGTCACCCAACTAGCCGGATCTTTACTAGTTCTATAATTTTCATCTTCTACATTTTGATGGAAAACTTTGTGTTTGGTTGTGAGTTCAATAACACGGTGTTCGAGTGTCGTTGAAGTCGTAAGCAATTTAGAAGTATCTGTCGTTGCTCCATAACGCCCCACATCATAAATCCGCTTAATGGCATAGGTAAATGTTCCTGTGTTATCAACTGTTAATGGGATAGTGGTAAAGCTGACTCCAGACGCATCTGTCCATTGTGTTGTATAAGAAACATCTGTAGTGTCTGATTTAATATAATTACTCTCATCTTTTCCATTATGAAGACCTTGGCCTTTAAGATCATAAATAGGACTCTTAGCTTCAATCGTCGGTAAAATGGTGTAAGGAACTGAAACCGTGTAAGTTTGAGAATCCCCTGGAAGTTGAACAGTAACCTCCGCAACTCGATCCCCTACCGTATTGGTATTGATTAGATCTTTTGATGTCTTCCAACGTACTGAACTTCCTGAAGGCAAAGCTAAATCATTGGCTAATTTTACAAAATTACTTGGAATACTTAATTCTGGAGAACCTTCATGATGAAGGGCATAGAGCCTATCCGCCTTCGCTTTAGGTGCAGCATAAGTCGCTAATTTTGAATTTCCAGAAGCTGTGTAAGTCGCTGTGCCACCTGTTTCTGTCGGCCCTGTCTTAGATGTACTTGCTTGGATATTTCCATATGGCAAAGCTGTTGTGACTGTGACAGTTGCATTCCCAGATGCATCAGCTACTGCAGTTCCAATAGCCCTCCCTGCTGAATTGCTCAACGTAACGGTTGCACCTGGTGAAGCTGTTACTGCAATCTGCTGATTCTTCATACCAGCTTTACCGGTCAAATCAGTCGTAATCGTTGCTACTTTTGGATTGACCGTTACGACAACATCAATCTCTTTAGTGGCTCTATGTCCTGCTCCATCCTCACCAGTTTTTACAATAACTGTTTTCGTGAATTTTCCGATTTGATCCATGCTCGGAGCATCATTGTTTTTCCAGGTGAAGGTATCATTGGCCACAGGAGTGATTGCATTCGAACCAGATGCATACTGCACTGCGCTGATTGCATTAATTGTAACATTGTCACCTTGAGTAAAGACCCAAGATCTCGTAGGGTTTGGTGTCGGGTTGGCAACAAGATCATAAACAATGTGTCGGAAAGTAGATGAAACCGTCAGTAACTTGCTAGATTCCGTTTCACCATACCGACCCTTTGGAAAAACTGCTTTTAACGTATAGTCTTTATAACCTACCGTATCGGTATTGATATCATCAATCTTCGTGGTTCCATCATAAAGTCCCCAAGACATTCCTGAAGGATACCAAGCACCCGTACCTAATTTCGTAAGGTAACTGTAATAACCACCACCTGAAGCTGAACCATTTGTCAGTGATTGTCCTTTAAAGTCGTAGATTGGACTTTTGGCGCTAAGAGATGGATAAACAGTGTAGGGGATATCAACTGTTTGAACATAGCCATTCGGCATGGTGACTTTTACAGTAGCCTGTTTATCACCTTGATCAGACGTATCAAAAGGTGTTGCAAATTCGTACTTGGTATCACTTGGTAGGGTCACACCTGTTTGAGTCTTTACAAAATTTTGAGCGACAGTTAAATCAGAAGCATTTTCACCAACATAGGTATAGATACGATCCACCTTTTTCTCTACTGTAGGAGAGTAGGTATAGGTAACTGTTACCTTTCCTTTCTTAAATTCAATCTTGTTTCCGCCTCTATAGAGATTATATGTGTTGGCATTATTTCGTTGAACTTTGTAACCAGGAATATCCAGGTAACTTGTTAAATCTTGGATATTTCCTCCTAGACCAGAAATGGTTTTAGATGGTTTGAGCTCCACTCCTGTAATATCATCTACATACTTGATCGTAATGTAAGATCCACCTGTGGTGTAATCGAAGGATTCAAGTCGAAATTGTTGTAAGTTAACACCTGAACCAGTTGAAGCAAATAATGCAAAAGCTAATTCACTAGGATTTCCTGCATTTGACAACAGTGTCATATTCTTTGTATCGTTCCAAAGAACATTTGTATTTCTAACTTTATCATCAACCAGATAATCACTTTGTTGACCAATTTTCTGATTTGCTAAATTATAAGACCAAGTCTGTCCAGCATAATTTACGGTCATAACTTTAGTCTTACCATCATAATTTACAGTGTAATTTTGGAAAGAATTATTTGTTGGATTCGTTTGAAGTTTAGAAAAAGTCGAGATAACAGGATACACTCGTCCTTGTGCATTAATATATTTCGTCCCATTATAACTATAAATAAATCCTCCGAATGCTCCGCCACCACCAACTCGTGAGGGATCTGCTGAAGCCATATTTTGGGAATCTGGAGCACTCGTATTATGCCATGTATCAAGTTTAAAACCAAAGGATCCTTTAAGGTTGGTCCCCCCCATCCCAAGACTGGCGCCTGATCCATTACCATTAGCATTTCCTATTTCACCAACGTTACCCGTAGAGAAAATAGCTGCAACACCGTCACCACCGTCATGACCATTATTTCTAAACCTTTCATAAGCATCACCTAGATTGATTTTTCCTTTGAGCACAAAACTCTCGGTCATATCAATCTTATTCTTAAGCGTATAGGAACCTGCTTGACCACCACTCGCAGTGGTTAGGATCACAGTACCATTATTAAAGGTTGCCGAACCGTTAGTCTGGAAGTAATCCATTTGATCTTCCGGCGTAACATGAAGTGCTGCTTTTGGCGTGTAAGTAGCATTTCCAATATTTGTTGCTGCTCTGAAACCTGTTCCTGTCGGAAGTGCTCTCCCATTACGGCTGTCTCGAAGCCCAGAATATGCACGTAACACCGTATTGACTACGGTATTTCTTGTACGAGTTGCTTCTGTGATCAGAGAAGTAAGATCAGTTTGATCATCTGATAAGGCAGCCTCAACCCTCTGTATCATCGCCTGTCCTTGAAGATGAGCCGAATCTGCTCCTTCAACATCTACTAGTCGCGCCATATAGGCATTAATTTCGTTCGATAAGGATTTTAATTTAGCTTCTTGCTCTTGACGTTTCTTATCTGTTTCAATGGTTGTCGCCGCTACCGCTGTTGTAGCTGTCTCTGTCACTTCTGAAGTTAATGAAGAAGCCTGCGGTGAAAGGGCTGGTGTCTCACCAGAAGCCAATCCAGCTACTGTCGAGCTGCTCACTTCCTCTGCGTGAACTCCTACTTCACTTCCTGTAGAACTAGCTTCTGAAGTTAGGCTCTGAGAACCCTGGTGACTTGCTGAAGCTTGAGTTGATTTAGAAGTAGAACTACTTGCGGATTCACTGGCACTGGTTGAAGCGCTTTGGGACGCTGAAGTGCTTGCTGATTCTGAAGTTGAGGTACTTGCTGACTCAGATGCAGACGTGCTGGCTGATTCTGAGGCACTCGTTGATACACTCAATGAATGAGACACAGAAGCTTCTACTGATGCTGACTCTGAAATAGAGGCTGACGCTGCTTCTGTTTGTGATTGCGAAGGCTCTGTTGAGTGACCTAAAACAGCCGAATCTGATGTTGCCAAAACATCTGTCGTTGGACTTACCGCACGCTCAAGAGCAGATGCATCATTCGATTCATCCGCTTGTACACGATAGGTTGTAGCTGCTCCCGTTAACAAGGCCCCCGTGGTTAACAGTCCCCTTAATAAGTGCTCTTTTACTGAAGAAGTTGCGTTTTCTTCGAGCTGTGGCACTCGGACGCTGGCCTTGTCAACTCCTCCCTTAAGAACTCGGAACAGTCCAAAATAAGAAGTCGCTACACGGAGCCAATGTTTTCCTGATTTTATTAATTTGAAACGTGTCACACGATCGGTTTCGCGATATTGACCTTTGGTTCGTTTAAAATGCATACTCTTCCTTTTCTAACATTAATTTTTAGTCATACTAGCTTATTCTATCAGACATGTCATTAATAAGCTAGTAATATGACTACAAAAATAGCCTATTGTGTTCATTTTATCATAAATTTAAGTAATTGAGTATGCTGGTTTTTCTGTCTTTGATATAAATGTATTTTATGGAAGATTGGCGTACTATTTTTTAACGAGAAAAAAGAAGCTGGGACAAAAGTCCTAGCCTCTCAATTGTTTTTGGATTGTCGAGCAAGACGCAGTGGTTGAGTGGGCTCTACTACGCTGATTTCATCAGCTTTTACAGCCCTACTCAACTGTGCGGAGGTGGGAC
>ERZ1699232.301-NODE-301-length-15513-cov-4.247173_pt1 | contig 15513 bp, 16 predicted proteins | sample MGYA00581529_ERZ1699232 | MGnify/ENA primary metagenome ERZ1699232 (study PRJEB42319, sample SAMD00040335) | human oral metagenome | material: saliva | host: Homo sapiens | study: EMG produced TPA metagenomics assembly of PRJDB4115 data set (Metgenomic analysis of...
AGGCTACGCCATGCAGGATTCGGGAATCCAAGTACTCTTTCAGGGAAATAATCTACTGAGAATCATACAGGGACTGGGCGTTACCATTGGGATATCCATCCTGTCTGTCCTCTTATCCATGATATTCGGAACGGTCATGGGAGTTATCATGACCTCCCATTCTAGAATCGTACGATTTTTAACACGATTGTATCTGGAATTTATCCGTATCATGCCCCAGCTGGTGCTACTCTTCATCGTTTATTTCGGCTTAGCTCGAAACTTTAATATCAATATCTCAGGTGAGACTTCTGCTATTATTGTTTTCACCCTCTGGGGAACAGCTGAGATGGGGGACTTGGTTCGTGGAGCTATCACTTCCCTCCCCAAGCATCAGTTTGAAAGTGGACAGGCACTTGGCTTAACTAAAGTGCAACTCTACTACCACATTATCATCCCTCAAGTCTTGAGAAGACTGCTGCCACAAGCCATAAACCTTGTTACTCGGATGATTAAAACCACTTCCTTGGTTGTCTTGATTGGGGTTGTTGAAGTGACCAAGGTTGGACAACAAATCATCGATAGCAATCGCCTGACTATCCCAACCGCTTCCTTTTGGATTTATGGAACCATTCTGGTCTTGTATTTCGCAGTCTGCTTCCCTATTTCCAAACTATCTACTCACTTAGAAAAACATTGGAGGAACTAAATGTCTGAAACTATCTTAGAAATCAAGGAACTAAAAAAATCCTTCGGAGACAATCCCATCCTCCAAGGACTTTCTCTAGATATCAAAAAGGGAGAAGTTGTGGTTATTCTTGGGCCATCTGGTTGTGGGAAAAGTACCCTCCTTCGTTGTCTCAATGGCTTAGAAAGTATTCAAGGTGGAGATATTCTTCTGGATGGTCAGTCTATCGTTGAAAATAAAAAAGATTTTCACCTAGTTCGCCAAAAGATTGGCATGGTCTTTCAAAGTTATGAACTCTTTCCCCATCTGGATGTCCTACAAAACCTCATCCTAGGTCCTATCAAGGCTCAAGGAAGAGACAAGAAGGAAGTAACTGAAGAAGCTCTGCAACTACTGGAACGTGTTGGTTTGCTAAATAAACAACATAGCTTTGCACGTCAATTGTCTGGTGGACAAAAGCAACGGGTTGCAATTGTCCGTGCCCTTCTCATGCATCCAGAAATTATCCTCTTTGACGAAGTGACTGCTTCACTGGATCCAGAAATGGTACGCGAGGTTCTGGAACTCATCAATGATTTGGCTCAAGAAGGTCGCACCATGATTTTAGTAACCCATGAAATGCAGTTTGCCCAAGCTATTGCCGATCGGATTATCTTCCTCGACCAAGGAAAAATCGCTGAAGAAGGAACGGCTCAAGACTTCTTCACCAATCCGAAAACCAAACGTACACAGGAATTTTTAAACGTCTTTGACTTTAGCCAATTTGGCTCATATCTATAAAGGAGATTCTTATGAAACTAATCAAACCACTCTTAACTCTTTTGGCACTTGCCTTTGCCCTTATCTTTGTCACAGCTTGTAGCACAGGTGGAAATGCAGGTTCCTCATCTGGAAAAACGACTGCCAAGGCTCGCACTATCGATGACATCAAAAAAAGCGGTGAGCTACGAATCGCCGTATTTGGAGACAAAAAACCCTTTGGTTACGTTGACAATGATGGTTCTTACCAAGGTTACGATATTGAGCTTGGGAACCAACTGGCTCAAGACCTTGGTGTCAAGGTCAAATACGTCTCAGTAGATGCTGCCAACCGTGCTGAATACTTGATTTCAAACAAGGTGGATATTACCCTTGCCAACTTTACAGTGACTGACGAACGCAAGAAACAAGTTGATTTTGCCCTTCCATACATGAAAGTTTCTCTGGGTGTTGTATCACCTAAGACTGGTCTCATTACAGACGTCAAACAACTTGAAGGTAAAACCTTGATTGTCACAAAAGGAACGACTGCTGAAACTTATTTTGAGAAAAATCACCCAGAAGTAAAACTCCAAAAATACGACCAATATAGCGATGCCTACCAAGCCCTTCTTGACGGACGTGGAGATGCCTTCTCTACTGACAATACTGAAGTCCTAGCTTGGGCTCTTGAAAATAAAGGATTTGAAGTAGGAATTACTTCCCTCGGTAATCCAGATACCATTGCAGCAGCAGTTCAAAAAGGGAACCAAGAATTGTTAGACTTCATCAATAAAGATATTGAAAAATTAGGTAAGGAAAACTTCTTTCACAAGGCCTATGAAAAAACACTTCACCCAACCTACGGTGACGCTGCTAAGGCTGATGACCTTGTTGTTGAAGGTGGAAAAGTCGACTAATACTCTTCGAAAATCTCTTCAAACCGCGTCAACGTCGCCTTGGATTATATATGTGACTGACTTCGTCAGTCTTATCTACAACCTCAAAGCAGTGCTTTGAGCAACCTGCGGCTAGCTTCCTAGTTTGCTCTTTGATTTTCATTGAGTATAACATCCAATAAAATCACAAAACGAAATCAGGTAATCCTAGTGACTACCTGATTTTCTATGTTTTAGGCATTTTGCCAATTTTCTTGGTTTTCTTTAAAGCGTTTTAGAAGGTCGAGTCCTTCTGGGGTGATATATCCTTCTTCTTGGGCTAGGTGGATGAGTTCACTGTAGTTAGAAAGCGTCACAAGTTTGACACCTGCATCTGAGAAGTTCTTATCTGCTTTTGGCAATTGGTAGCTGAAAATCGCTACAACTCCAAGCACATCTGCTCCTTCTCGCTTTGCTGCTGCTACGGCCTCAAGAACAGAACCACCAGTTGAAATCAGGTCTTCAACCACTACCATTTTTTGACCTTGAGCTACACGGCCTTCGATTTGGTTGCCTGCTCCGTGGTCTTTTGGTTTGCTACGGATGTAGGCAAAAGGCAAGTCCATCTTATCAGCAATAATAGCTCCGTGTGGAATCCCTGCTGTTGCAGTTCCTGCAATCACTTCTACCTCTGGAAAGGCTTCTTTGATAGCATCTACAAAACCATTTTCAATGAGAGTACGAGTTTCTGGATAGGCTAGTGTCACACGATTATCAGTGTAAATCGGTGACTTGATACCAGATGCCCAAGTGAAAGGCTCCTCTGGTTTGAGGTAAACTGCTTGAATTTTCAAGAGGTGGCTAGCGATATCTTTAGCAAGTGTCATGGTCTTCTCCTTTTGTTTTTCTAATCTAGTTCTTTAATTCCAATCCTGTTTCCATTCATCCTTGATGGCATGATAAGCTGCAACAGGATCTTCAGCTTGGGTAATGGGACGTCCCACTACGATATAGTCACTACCGATTTGATAGGCATCAGCAGGCGTCATGACTCGTTTTTGATCTCCAACTGCAGCACCTGCCGGACGAATGCCCGGTGTCAGACAGATAAAATCTGGATTGGTAGCCTGCTTAATGACTTGCACTTCCTGAGCCGAGCAGACAACACCGTCCAATCCCGCTTCATCTGTCTTCTTTGCATAATGAATCACAGACTCTTGCAGGCTGGTTTGGATATTTTGAAAATCCTGCATCTGGGCTTCTGATGTTGATGTGAGCTGAGTGACAGCAATCAATTTGGCTTGACTTCCAAGACCTTCACGCGCCGCCTTCATCATCTCTACACCACCAGCAGCATGAACATTGGTCATATCCACACCAAGTCGAGATAAGACTTTCATAGCTGATTTGACTGTATTAGGAATATCATGAAGCTTGAGATCCAAAAAGACACTGTGACCCAGGTCTTTCAAGTAAGACACAATCTCAGGTCCCGTTGCGTAATAAAGCTCCATCCCTACCTTTAGATAAAGGTTTTCTTCCTCTGGGAAAAGAGCTAAAAATTCCTTGACCGCCTCAAAACTAGGAAAATCAAGAGCAATGACTGGACGATGTTCTCGCATAGGTTTCTCCTTTTACCTTTACTAGTGAGAGAGTCTGACCAACAGAAGCCACGAAAAAAGGAACCTGCCAACAGCAAGGTTCCACGAAAAATGGGTAGTCTCCACCCTTTCACCGTCTAACCTTAGCTGCCTCTCTGGACTGCTTTAAAGGTTTTTTACTATTCTATTATTTCTACTAGCACTTGTCAAGTAAAAACATGGCAACTAAAGAGCTATAGGAGAAAAGGTAAACCTAGCGACGCGGTGAACGCTGGGGCGTTTGATTTCGATTGCTTTCTTCCTCCAGCTTTTTCTTCTCTTCTTCCAATTGATTCTGCTGTTCTTCCAGTCTTTTCTTCTCTTCTTCTTTCTGTTTCTTCTCAGCTTCTTCGGCCTCTTTTTTAGCTTTTTCCTCAGCCTCCATAATTAATTTATCCGCCACAGTGTAGCTGTAGATTCCAGCTTCCATGTCAATCACACTCGGTTCTGACAATTGAGGCTTAATCTTACTGTAGTAAGGCAGTTTCTTACTCATTTCAGACAGGGGAACCAAGACTTCGTCTGTATCATACATGGTCAATCGAATTAAATCGGAAGTCACCTTGCTTGGAGCTAATTCCACCTTTTGGATAGCAGCCTTGAGTTCTGGACTAATTTGAGAAAGTTCTGAGACAAAAGTCTTGATTTGCTCACTATCATTAAAGAAAACTGACAAATAAGTTTCTGGTAGACTGACCAAACTTACCGCACTGGTCTCAAGCTGACCACTGGAAAGAATAGGATAATGATTTTCACCAGAAATATAGTAGGCCACAATATCATATTCCTTAACCTTGATAGTAAATTTGGTTGGAAATTGATAAACAAGCTGAGCTGATTCAATCCAATAGTTAGACTTGATCTGCTCTTCATATTTTGCCTTGTCTAGCAGAAGATTAATCGTATAATCCGAATCCTGAATGCCTGAAGCCTGTCGGATATCATCAGCTGTAGTTTGCACCGTTCCCTCAACACGAATATCCTTCATGGTCGCATAAGGACTGAGTAAGTAGGCAGAGACAATCAATAAAAGCAGACTTGGAAATAAAATCGTTAGAGATCGCAAGATATGGATGGCAGGAATTTTCGGTTTAGCCGATTTCTTCTTTACAGGCTTTTTCTCTCTTTTTTTATCCTGTTCCTCGTCCTCTTTAGACGTGGATTCTTCTTTCTCTTCTTCCTCTTTGTCACCCTCTGAGGATGCTACTTTTTCCTCAGACTCTTCCTTAGCTGATTCTGGGTCCTTTGGATCAGATTCACTCTCTTGGTCTTCAGTTTCATCTGACTCTTCAGATTTTGAAGCCATTCGAGCTTGTCTTTCCTTTTCCTTCTCCTCAGCTAGAGCCGCCTCTTCTTCAGCCTTCTTTTTTAGGTATTCTTGGTTTCGTTTCTGCCATTCTGATAACTCTTTCAATTCTTCGAGGATTTCTTTGCCCTCATTTTTCTTATCTTTTGACATTTACTTTCCTTATGATAAATCTTTTTTCAACAATTGATAAAAATCTGCTAGAGATTTCAATTCCTTGGAATCCTTCATCTTAGCTTGGTAGTCTTCCTTGTGGCTTAGTAAGTGAGACAGCTTCTCTTCCAAACTATCCAAGGTCAAATCGCTTTCTTGAAGCTCTTCTGCATAGCCTTTTTTTACAAAGTAAGCTGCGTTCTCAATCTGGTCACCACGGCTAGCTTCACGACCAAGTGGCACAATGACATGTAATTTTGCCATTGCCAAGAGCTCAAAAATCGTATTGGCACCACCTCGTGTCACAACAATATCAGCCAATTCCATTAAGGGTTGATAGAGATTGGTCACATAGTCAACACGAAAAAGATTTTGGCTCAACTCGTTCAGACTAGAATCTCCAGTTAAATTGATAATATTGTAGCGCTCTGTCAGTTCTTTCTTATGGTCTGTCACCAATTGGTTAAAGACACGAGCGCCCGCAGAACCACCGACAAACAATATAGTTGGCAATTGGGGATTAAAGTGGGTTTGAATATCCACCAATTCATCTAGTTCTGGAGTTTTTTGATCTGAAACCTTGGTCACTGCTCCCACATGCTCAACCTTAGACAAACTTGAATCTTGCTCAAAGGTTGAATACATCTTGGTCGCAAATTTATAGGCGATTTTATTGGCCAAGCCCATAGACAGATCAGATTCGTGAATAAAGACTGGCACTCCTGACACACGCGCAGCGATAACAGGCGGTACCGAGACAAAACCTCCCTTTGAAAAAAGGGCCTGTGGACGAATTCGTAACATGATAAAGAGAGATTGGACAATTCCCCAGCCAACTTTAAAGACGTCCAGCATATTTTGCCAAGAGAAATAACGACGCAATTTTCCAGTCGCAATGGAATGGAAGGTGACATCTAGACCCGACTTGAGGATTTCTTGGTATTCGATACCACGCTTATCCCCAATATAGTGGACTTCCCAGCCATCTTCGATGAACTTGGGCATTAACAAAAGATTGAGGGTGACGTGTCCAACAGTCCCCCCACCTGTAAAGACAATTTTTTTCATATTATTCCTTTAACTCCGCTACTGTGTCGATAAAGAGGTCGCCACGTACTTCAAAGTTAGCATACATATCCCAGCTGGCATTGGCAGGACTGAGAAGAACCACGTCTCCTTGAGTCGCAAGCTCATAGGCCTTGCGGGTCGCATCTGCAATATCAGTCGCCTCCACATAAGCCACACCAGCCTTATCTGCTGCCCGTTTAACACGTTCTGCAGACTGACCGAGGATGACCATCTTCTTGAGTCCAGTAATATCTGGAACCAATTCGTCAAACTCATTACCACGGTCCAAACCGCCTGCAATCAAAATAACCTTGCTGTTATCAAATCCTGACAAGGCTTTTTGAGTAGCCAAGATATTGGTTGATTTACTGTCGTTATAGAATTTGATACCCTTGATTTCATCCACAAATTGAAGACGGTGTTTGACACCACCAAAGGCTGAAAGAGTTTCTTTGATGGTTTGGTTATCTACACCACGAAGCTTGGCCACAGTAATCGTCGCAAGGGCATTTTCCACATTGTGGCTACCTGGAACTCCGATTTCATTCGCTGCCATGACCACTTCCCCACGAAAGTAGAGTTGACCATCTTCCAGATAAGCTCCATCAACCTTTTCAAGTGTTGAGAATGGTACAACAGTGGCTTGTGTTTTAGTAGCCAATTCTTTTACCAAGTCTTGGTTAAAGTTCAAGACCAGGAAATCAGCTGCTGTCATCTTGTTCTGAATATTCCACTTGGCTGCTACATATTCCTCAAAAGAACCATGGTAATCAATATGAGTTGGCATGAGGTTGGTAATAACCGCAATCTCTGGATGGAATTCTTGAATGCCCATTAGCTGGAAAGAAGAAAGTTCCATGACCAGCGTATCCGCATCTGACGCAGTTTGAGCCACTTGGCTGGCAGGATAGCCGATATTTCCTGATAAGAGACCATGTTGACCAGCAGCAGTCAAAACCTCTCCAATCATAGTCGTTGTGGTTGTTTTTCCATTTGAACCTGTGATACCGATAATTGGCGCTTCTGAAATCAAGTAAGCCAATTCTACCTCAGTCAAGACTGGAATTCTCTTGGCCAAAGCCTTTTCAATCATAGGATTGCTGTATGGAATACCTGGATTTTTTACCACGAGGGCAAACTCTTCATCCAAAAGTTCCAAAGGATGCCCACCTGTGATAACCTTGATTCCTTCTTCCAACAAACTTTGCGCAGCTGGATTGTCTTCGAATGGTTTCCCGTCATTTACTGTCACAATGGCACCTAGCTTGTCCAACAAACGAGCTGCAGATTCACCAGACTTGGCCAAACCTAAAACAAGGACTTTTTGATTTCTAAATTGATCTATTACTTTCATGTCTCAAACTCCATTTCTACTCCTACTATTTTACCATTTTTATGGAAATAATTCTAAATGAAAATGCTCAGATTAGGCATTCTAACAAGCAAAAAGAGAGCCAAAACTCTCTTTTTATCTTCTTTTACTTTTACTGACCGACATGAGGGTAATATCTCGCAAGCTAAAGTATGCTAGGAAGAGCATAGCGATTGCGATAAAGAATTCTGTCGGTAGCTGAAAAATTTGAAGGATAGACAACATAAGCAAAATCAAAAGTGCTACGAAAGCAAAGACGACAAGGACGATATTGACTGTCCCTTTAATGCTTTGTGGTGTCGCAAATACATAGAGTAGTAATAAGAGGAGTCCTATGATTAAATAAACCATTTTTATCTCTTTCTAGCTCTTATTCAGCTGATTTTTTCTTCTTGTTAGCTTTCTCACGCTCTGCCTTGTTAAGGATTTGTTTACGCAAACGGATAGACTCAGGCGTTACTTCCATGTACTCATCGTCGTTCAAGAACTCAAGAGACTCTTCAAGTGTCAAGATACGAGGAGTCTTGATAACAGCCGTTTGGTCCTTAGTAGCTGAACGAACGTTAGTCATTTGTTTAGCCTTAGTGATGTTAACTGTCAAGTCATTTTCACGAGAGTTTTCACCGATGATCATTCCTTCATAAACCTCAGTCCCTGGGTTGACAAAGATCGTACCACGTTCTTCGATAGACATGATTGAGTAAGTTGTAGCCTTACCAGCATCGATAGAGACAAGGGCACCACGATGACGACCACCAATTTCACCTGGAATCAATGGCAAGTATTGGTCGAAGGTATGGTTCATGATACCGTAACCACGAGTCATTGACAAGAACTCAGTTGAGTATCCAATCAAACCACGCGCTGGGACAAGAAAGACCAAACGAGTTTGACCATTACCAGTTGAAATCATATCCAACATTTCACCTTTACGTTCAGAAAGGCTTTGGATAACAGAACCTTGGTATTCTTCTGGAGTGTCGATTTGAACACGTTCAAATGGCTCACATTTAACCCCATCGATTTCTTTTACGATAACTTCTGGACGAGATACTTGAAGTTCATAGCCCTCACGACGCATTGTTTCGATAAGGATTGACAAGTGCAATTCTCCACGTCCTGAAACAGTCCATTTATCTGGTGAATCAGTTGGGTCAACACGAAGGGAAACGTCTGTTTGCAATTCTGCCTGCAAGCGTTCTTCTACCTTACGAGAAGTTACCCATTTACCTTCTTTACCAGCAAATGGTGAGTTGTTAACCAAGAAAGTCATTTGAAGAGTTGGCTCATCGATGTGTAGGATTGGAAGAGCTTCAACTGCATCTGTAGGAGTGATGGTTTCACCGACAAAGATATCTTCCATACCTGAAACGGCAATCAAGTCACCTGCTTTTGCTTCTTGGATTTCACGACGTTCCAAACCAAAGAAACCGAAGAGTTTTGTAACACGGAAGTTTTTAGTTGTGCCGTCCAGTTTAGAAAGGGTAACTTGGTCCCCAACCTTAACAGTACCACGGAAGACACGACCGATACCGATACGTCCAACGAAGTCATTGTAGTCCAAAAGTGACACCTGGAACTGCAAAGGCTCATCTGAGTTATCTACTGGAGCTGGGATATGGTCGATAATTGTGTCAAAGATTGGCGCCATAGTCGCTTCTTGGTCAGCTGGATCATCTGACAATGAAGATGTTCCGTTGATCGCTGAAGCATAAACCACTGGGAAATCAAGCTGGTCGTCATCTGCACCAAGCTCAATGAAAAGTTCCAAGACCTCGTCCACTACTTCAGCTGGACGAGCTGATGGTTTATCGATTTTGTTAACAACCACGATTGGGACAAGGTCTTGTTCCAAGGCTTTTTTCAATACAAAACGAGTCTGTGGCATTGTTCCTTCGTAGGCATCTACGACCAAAACAACACCGTCAACCATTTTCATGATACGCTCAACTTCTCCACCGAAGTCCGCGTGTCCTGGTGTGTCCATGATGTTGATACGAGTTCCGTTGTAGGCAACAGCTGTATTTTTAGCAAGGATGGTAATTCCACGCTCTTTTTCGATATCATTTGAGTCCATAGCACGCTCTGCTAATTCAGTACGTGCATCAAGCGTTTCTGATTGTTTCAATAATTCGTCAACGAGGGTTGTTTTACCGTGGTCAACGTGGGCGATAATCGCAATGTTACGGATATCTTCTCTTAATTTTGTCATGATTTCCTCTATAATATTCAAAATTTATTTTCTAACTGAACGATTATACCATAATTTCAAGTAAATAACATAATTCAAGCAAGTGTAAATGTTTTCACTCTGCTTTTCTTTTTACGTCAAGCCTTTTCAAAGCAGGCGACTTATGATAAGATAAGCACAGTATGCGTTTAGATAATTTATTAGCCCAAGAAAAAATCAGCCGAAAGACCATGAAACAAGCCTTACTCAAAGGGGACATTCTCGTCGATAGTTGCCCAGCCCGCTCCCTAGCCCAAAATATCGATACAGGACTACAGGAGCTCCTCTTTCGGGGCCGAATCATTCAAGGCTATGAGCACACCTATCTGATGCTTCATAAGCCTGCTGGTGTCGTGACAGCCAATAGAGACACGGAACTTCCAACTGTCATGGACCTGCTGTCACCTGACATCCAGTCTGACAAGCTCTATGCCGTCGGCCGACTGGATCGAGATACGACGGGCCTCCTTCTCTTGACCGATAACGGTCCCTTGGGCTTCCAACTCCTCCATCCCCAATATCATGTCGATAAGACTTATCGAGTTGAGGTTAATGGACTTCTGACACCTGACCATATCCAAGCCTTTCAAAAGGGAATTGTCTTTTTAGATGGTACTGTTTGTAAACCTGCAAGACTAGAGATTCTATCTGCAAGTCCTTCCCACAGCCAAGCCTCTATCACCATTTCAGAAGGAAAATTTCATCAGGTCAAGAAAATGTTCCTCTCGATTGGTGTCAAGGTGACTTCCCTCAAACGTACCCATTTTGGCCCTTGGAGCTTAAATGAGAATCTTCAAGAGGGAGACTATCGCCCCCTCAACTCAGAAGAGCTGACAAGCATTCGTGAATTTCTCAGAAAAAGTGGTTAAAAAATGAGCTCGGAAACATCCAAGCTCGTTTTCTTATTTCTCAACTTTGACTTTCCCTTTCCAAGAATCCAAACCATAAGAAAGGATATAAATCTCAGAAAAACCTTGTTTTTTCAAGTAAAGGGCCGCATTTGTAACACGTTGCGCACGTTGGTTTTCGTAGAGAAGGACAGGTTTATCCTTACGAAGGGCTGCAAGACTGGTCTTCAACTGACTTGAAGGAATATTGCGGGCCCCAAGGATATGTTTTCTGTGGAATTCTGCTGGGTCGCGCAAATCAATCAATTGACCCGTACGAATCAAGGCTTCAAACTCCTCATTGTCCACGATTTTAGCTGCACGGCGAATACGAAGATAGTTAAAGCCCATCCATGCCAACATTGCTAGTATAAGTGCCCACAAAATCCAAGTAACCATTAGTTCTTTTCTCCATTTTTCTCAATATAATCCAATTCTACCTTGTGCTCTCTGCGAAGAACCGCTTCTGCTTCTAGATAGTCTAATTTGTCCATCAACCCTGCATCGTAAATCCGAGAGAGTTCCAACTTCATCAGTTCAATATCATATAAGCGTTTTCCCATATAAACAATAATACCAAATCGTTTAAGGAATTGCTGCACATCATAGAATGTTTTCATAAGACCCATTCTAGCAAAATTTTGTGTTTTTTTCAAGAAGAGACTCACACAATGCCCCTGATTTTCCTATCTTCTTTGGCGATTCTGACGCAAGTGTGGTACAATAAAAACATGAGAATTCAACAATTACACTATATTATTAAAATCGTCGAAACTGGCTCCATGAATGAAGCAGCCAAGCAACTCTTTATCACTCAACCTAGTCTTTCCAATGCTGTGAGAGATTTGGAAAATGAAATGGGCATTGAGATCTTTATCCGCAATCCCAAGGGTATTACCTTGACCCGTGATGGGATGGAGTTTCTCTCCTATGCCCGTCAGGTCGTTGAGCAAACTCAGCTTCTGGAAGAACGCTATAAAAATCCTATCGCCCACCGCGAACTTTTCAGCGTTTCCTCTCAGCACTATGCCTTTGTAGTCAATGCCTTTGTCTCTCTGCTCAAGAAAAGCGATATGGAGAAATACGAGCTCTTCCTTCGTGAAACTCGGACTTGGGAGATTATCGACGACGTCAAGAACTTTCGTAGTGAGGTCGGTGTCCTATTTTTAAACAGCTACAACCGTGATGTATTAACAAAAATGTTGGATGACAACCACCTCCTAGCTCACCATCTTTTTACCGCCCAGCCCCATATCTTTGTCAGCAAGACCAATCCTCTGGCAAAAAAAGATAAGGTCAAACTATCTGATTTGGAAAACTTCCCTTATCTAAGTTATGACCAAGGGACCCACAACTCCTTCTACTTTTCAGAAGAGATTCTTTCTCAAGAACACCATAAGAAATCCATCGTAGTCAGCGACCGCGCCACTCTCTTTAATCTCTTGATTGGTTTGGATGGTTATACCATTGCGACAGGTATTTTGAACAGCAACCTCAACGGAGACAATATCGTTTCTATCCCACTGGACATTGATGACCCCATTGAGCTGGTCTATATCCAGCATGAAAAAACAAGCCTGTCTAAGATGGGCGAACGCTTTATCGATTATCTCCTAGAAGAAGTCCAGTTTGATAATTGAGAAATCAGTAAAATTTTATTATAATAAGCAAAAAAACAAAAGGAGATAAATATGAAAAAAGTTATACTTGCTAGTGTTGTTGCCCTATCTATTTTAGGATACACTCAAGCAACTGCCCATGCTCAAGAAACTAAAGCAGAGGGAGTACGAGAAAATGTAACAATTCCTCATTCAAGTACTTCAAAAATCGAAAACCAAGAAAAACCGAAAGAGAAGGTCGAAAAAACAGACAATTCTTCTAAAATTGACGATAAAGAAGAAAAAATAGAGAAAAAAACTCCTGCTACAGAAGAGAAAAAAGCGGAAGTAAAAAAAGAACCTGAGACAAAATAGTTCTCAGCCACAAAAAAGCTAGAGATTTCCAATTGTGAACTCTAGCTTTTTAATTTTGAGTTGTTCTCTTATTGTATTTGAGGAGGTTATTGGCCATAAGTATCAATCCCATGTCAATTCTCACTTGACGCTTCCCTCTCAGATTACATCTCTTGTAACCCAAACAAGCCTTTATCTGCCCAAAGACAGGTTCCACATCAATCTTGCGTTGAGCGAAAATCTGTCTACCTTCGGGAGATAAAAGCGCCTGACATTCTTTAGCTTTCAAGTTTTGATAGCGTTCGTTCATATACAGTCCCTTTTGAGGGGCTGATTCAGGTTCGTCGGCGTAGTAAACCTTGATTTCCTGTTGAAAGTCCGTCTGTGTTTTCTGATGTTTGATATGATGAAAACGATAGCACCAGCTATCAGGATGTGTGTAGCTATCCTCCTTGTCATTATAGTGCCAATTCGCTAAGTTTCTATCCGACTGTTTATACCCTCTCTTCTGTTCCTTATCAAACATGGCATATTTAATCAGATGGTTCACCTCCTTTTCATCTAAACGAAGGAGGTTCTCTTCACTTCCATATCCAGCATCTGCGACAACTGTCTTCAATTCATGCAGATAGGTTTCAAGTAAGGGTAGAAGAGTCTTGGTATCTGTCGGATTTGAAAAGACATCATAGTGAAGAACAAATTGGTTTTCAGTAGCGATTTGAAGATTATAAGCAGCCTTGAGTTGGCCATTTTTCATATGATCTTCTTTCATTCGCATAAAAGTGTCATCTGGATCGGTTTTGGAAAAGCTGTTGAGCCCTTTAAATGTCTCTTGATACTTCTCATACTTTTCAGCACGTACTGAAAAATCATCTTTGACTTTACGCAAGACTTTCTTGAGTTTACGACGCGGGGTTTTACGTTCATCCTTCCCTTTAACAGCTGTCTCCTCAATGTTCTGGTTCAGTGTTTTCAATTCTTCTTCAAGGACTTGAGCGAATGCAAGCAACTGCTCTGAGGAGATAGGCTCTTGTGTATCCAGTTCGATAGCTTGATGGATAAGGGGAGTGATTTCTTCTTGAAAATAGTTCTGTATCTGTTCTTGCAGTTTGGCGGAGAATTTCTCTGTCGCTTTCTTCCACACAAAACTATACTTGTTGGCATTGGCTTCAATCTTAGTCCCGTCAATAAACAGACAATCTAAGGTCACTAACTCTTCCATTTTTAAACGAAGATTGAGGTCCATGAAAAGATTACGTATGAGTTCTTCCATCCCTTCAGCGACTCGAAAACGATTGATGGTGCGATAGCTGACAACCAACGGTCCTGTTAGGTATTGCATAGCGAGATTTTCAATCATCATTTTTTCGATTTTTCGTCCAGAGAAAATCCCTTGTGAATAGGCAAATAGAAGAGTAGCTATAAGCATTTTAGGGTGATAAGACGGGCGAGCAAAGGCATGATAGAAGGCATGGAAGTGACAATCCTCCAAGGTATTCACCACTTTTTCAATAGTAAAGACGAGATGGTCTTGTGGCAAGAAAGAACTGATTTCTAGTGGTAAAGTTGTTTGATTTGTGTTATAGTGAATATGCATGGGATAGCCTTTCTAAATGGTTTATTAAGCAATTCTATTTTACCAAGACTATCGCAACCATGCAAAAAAGCAACGGCAAATCCGTTGCTTTTTTTGGAGATAAAGTCCTTAGACTACAAGTTTCTAAGGGCTTTTCTTTGTGTAAAGTCGTATAATAGATGTAAGAAAAGTTGTGAGGTATTCCCTATGTTTCACAAAGAAAATCTAGACTACAACCACAATCAAGTTGGTTTTTACACGCTAGACGAACTCGTTCCGCCAGACCATTTTCTTCGTTAAGTTGAGCAGGTTATCAATTTTTCCTTCATCTATGACTTGGTCGCAGATACTTATTCTGAGGATAAAGGACGTCCTAGTTTAGACCCTGTTATGCTGGTTAAAATCCCTCTCATCCAATGTTTCTAAGGTATCTGTTCCATGCGCCAAACTATCAGGGACATTGAGGTCAATCCCTCCTATCGCTGGTTTTTGGGTTTGAGTTTAAACGATAAGGTTTCTCATTTTACCACTTATGGCAAAAATTACAATCGTCGTTTTCAAGATAAGGAAGTAATCGAGGAATTTTTTCATTATGTCCTATCCATTGTATGGGGGCAAGGTTTGATTGACCCGACTGAGATTTTTATTGATGGGACTCATATCAAGGCCACAGCCAATAACCATAAATATACTCATCAAGTTCTAGACAAGCAAGCTAGGTTTATGAGTGAGCAACTGGAAGTTGAGATTGACTTAGATCGGAAAATCACGGAAAAAAGTCGTTTGAGCCTGCAAAAGAAAGCTAGGCTGAGCCGAAGAAGACTTCTACTACCGACCCTGAAAGTGGTTGGTTTCACAAGGGAGAGCATAAGGAAGTGTTCGCCTACAATGCCCAAGTAGGGTGCGATCAGCATGGATGGGCACTAGCTTATAGTATCGATGCTGGCAATGTGCATGACAGTCAGGCTTTTCTTGCACTTTTTGAACAGTTGAAGAGATTCCAATCTGACTACCTTATTGCCGATGCTAGCTATAAGACTCCAAGT
>ERZ1699232.306-NODE-306-length-15412-cov-2.512659_pt1 | contig 15412 bp, 12 predicted proteins | sample MGYA00581529_ERZ1699232 | MGnify/ENA primary metagenome ERZ1699232 (study PRJEB42319, sample SAMD00040335) | human oral metagenome | material: saliva | host: Homo sapiens | study: EMG produced TPA metagenomics assembly of PRJDB4115 data set (Metgenomic analysis of...
CGCGCGCTGCGCCCGGCCCGTCGTCTCGAACCCCGGCCAGGCCCGCCCCCCGCCCACCGGCACCGCAACCAGGCCCCGCATGATTTCTGGTATTGCTACGTTGCCCCACGGGTATTCCAGGCCCCGCCGGCACCCTCCACTCCGGCGGCACCTGGGGTCCTGATACGTTTGGCGCATCGTCCCGCTGCGGCATCTGATCGGGCACATATCCACGCATTCACTTGTTACCGATGAGGCGTTACACCCGATCCGTAGGCATTACACCCCTTCTGTTCGGGTGCAGCGCCACGTAACGGGTGCAGCGCCTCCGATCATGTGTATGACCCTTGCAACCGCCGTCGGGATGCCCCCGTGTGAAACCGCCGATTCGGTCCGTCGCAGGCCTGTGTTGGAACCGCCCACAAGCGCTGTGCCGATGCGGGGATCGATGCTTGGTATGGCGCTAATAACTCAGTCACCCAGGCTCTCAGTCGCACTAAGTCTTCATAATCCGGCCAGGACACCCGATAGATCGTCCAACCAGCGCTGCGCAGATCATTTTCACGTTGAATCCATTCACGTTTCGCCTGAGCAAAGTCAGCTTCATTCTTTCCGAGCTTTCCGATCCCATCGAACTCAAAAATGATCATGAGACCAGGAATCGCAATGTCTGCAAAGTACTGTCGCCCATTGACAACGATTTCATACTGGGTCACCACTTCGAACGCACAAACGGACTTCACAACCCATAGCAAGGCGGCCTCGGCAGGATTATCACACCCCGGATCAGCGGCTCGGATGAGGGCTGCTGCTCGGCGCGCCGGTATGTTGTCGTTATGTTGACGCCACTCCGTGAGCCTCACGAGCATCTCTGACCGAACCCCCTGTGCCCGATCGCGACACTCTTCCTGCGAAAAGAGGTCAAAGGACGACTGCCTATTCAGCACCATGCAGATCCCCACAAATGCGCTCAGGGACTCAGACCAACAAGCCATACGAACCGCCGCATCGATGACGCCTTCAGCCAGGACGCCACCAACAGTCTGTAGCTCTCTCTCGAGAGGTGATACAACAGACCATCGCACCGAGACCCCGGGTACGAGGACCCCTGCTGCGCGAACCGCGCGGAGAGGCTTACTCCCACGCCGAGTAGGAGCCCAGACGTATACGTCCGGATTCGCCTCCCACAGAGGAATACCTCGAGAAGCAAGTGAACTTGCACCAACGAATACTCGATCCCCGCTCCCCAACGCATGGACGGCGAGGAGACGAGCTCGCGCCACTGTTATCCAAGTGCGCCACGGAGTGTCAAGAAGACGCGTGTCTTCGACTCGAACGTAGCATCCTCGCATCACGTGTAAGAAAGCGCCTGATTCTTTTTCCTCATGCGCCATGCGACACGCCTCCGAGGAACGAATGACTGTCAATTGGTGGCTGCTCATATGTGGATTCTCGCAGCCCCACGAGTTGAGATCATCAAGGCGATCAACCCCTGTGGATAACCAGCGACACGAACAAGGGACTGTGGATAGAGTGCGAGGCAGCCTTCCCCCCTGTGCGAGGCAGCCCTCCCCCCTGTGCGGCACAGTCACCTCTGCACACGCCGACCACACTTTCACTTGTTCTGAGGGGCAGCGCACCCGATCCGTAGGCATTACACCCCTTCTGTTCGGGTGCAGCGCCACGTAACGGGTGCAGCGCCGGTGGCTCGCCCCCTGCACACCAGTCCACACACAACGGCGATAACGCGGAAGTATTCCTGAAGCACGTCGGCAATTATCGAGGCCAACCTCAACAACGATCCCGTGCCTCACACCGCCCAGCTGACGGTCATCACAGTTGCCTCAGTACTTTCTCAACGGGTGATCGATCACAGGGGCATCGGACAACACACGGTTGGCTCCAGCACTCATGGCTTCCGCCGCATAGAGGTCGTCAGCCGAGCGACAGCTGGAACGAACACGCCCTTCGAACCTTCGGTTGCGAGTCTCGGCAGTGTCACATCACGCCTGGCGGGTAGACCACCTGAGCCACGCCCCCTCGCACCGCAGGCACCGACCTGGCCGGACCGCGCCTGGACCTCACCCTTGCTCTGCCCGCGCCAGGCCAACGATCTGCGCCGAGGCCGGGGTGCCCGTCACGCGAGCCCAGCGCGCCACGACCGCGTCAACATCCAGCGACGGGTCAACGAGGAGCGCCGTCGACAGCGCTTCTGCCAGCACCCCCGACGTCGCCACCACGCTCACCTGGCGCACCCCCGCACGCGCCGGATAGCCTGTGCGCGGGTCGATAATGTGGTGATCGAGCAGGCGCGAGGAGGGTGCCGCCCCATCGACGTGAGAGGACGCGGTAGCATCGGTCGCGTACACGGGTGTTTCACGAGTTGTTTCACGCAGGGACGAGGCCTGCCCTCCCCCGGTGGGCGCGCCCGGCTCGGCAGCAATAACAGTGGCATGAGTACGGCCATCAGTGCGAGCCTCAGCAATCACACCATCAGAGCCAGCGCCACCCGCTACGGAACCCTCGCCCGACACGCCACCGCTGGCATCACCACCGGCACAGTCCCCACCACCCTGCGCACCGCCATGCACACAGCCACCCGCACCTGTTTCACGCGACGTTTCACGCGCGGCAGCGTTTACTGCGACGCTGCTACCAGCCCCGCCGCTACCATCGACGGGACGAGCGGCATCGCAGTGCTCGGGTGCGTACTCGCGAGCATGATCATCAGCAGAATCAGCAACCCCACGCTCGCCGTCGCGCGCGGCGCCAAGGCCGCCCAGCGGTCCCAAGTTGTCGCCGGACGTTGACAGGGATGCCATATCGCCCACGGGAAGTTCCACGACGCCAGAGACGGCCGTGGGCGCGCCGCGAGGGTCCCGCATGCCAACCCGCCACGCAGAACCGTCGGCACGAGTCCCAAACACGGCCACCGACGACGTCCCCACCGACACGAGGACGCCGCGCGCCCCCATAGACACCGCGAGATCGCGGCATGCATCGGCCGTGTATCCTTTCGCAATCCCGCCGAGGTCCACGCGCGGACTCAGTGCGTCACGCCCCTGATCGCCCGGAAGCACAGCCACGCCCGTATCCGTCTCGCAGCCCACCAGCGCACGCGCGCCCGAGGCATCAACGCGTGCCGCGTCTTGAGCACCGCCGGAAGGAGCACCGCCGGAACGAGCGGCACCGGCCCTTCCCCGCCCTAACGCGCCTTCACGCTGCTTATCGCGGGTACCGTCGCCTGGCACGCAGGGCAGCGCCCACTGCCTCTCGCCGACGCGCGATAACGAGCGCCACGACGAGGCATGCACCGCCGCCTCGACGACACGAGCAGACGGCGCGGGAGGTAACGGCGCACCCGCGACGAAGGCGGCCCGCATGGCCCGCACGTCCCACGCGGCAACGAGCGGCCCGACCAGCGGATTGAACGCTCCCCCGGTCGCCTCCGCGAGCGTCAGCGCGTCGCGCAGTAGCCGGTCGGTTTCTTCGCTGACGACGAGGCCTGGGCTGACCCCCGCATTAGAGGTTCCTTCGCGGGATGGTTGCGGGCGGTGACAGGAGGCATGCGGTGCATCAGAATTCTTGGTTGTGTCGGAGGACGTAGCGGACGCTCCAGCGGCTGTGGGGTCACCGCTCCCATGCGTGCCCCTGATCGTGAGAGTCCCTGAATCTGGCACGCACGAGCTATCAACGCGGAACGCAGCGTTGAGCCGCGATATCTCCGAGGAGGGCCGGAACACGCTCCACAGATCTTCGTGACGCGCCACGACCTCGACGAGAGCGTTCACGATAGCCATGCCCTCGCCGCCCCACCCGATGATATCGACACGGGTGCCCATCGCTGGGAAGGAAGAGCGCCACATCGGTGGGACGGAGGGAACCGCAGCCCCCTCATGAGCAGCGACACCGGTGTGCGATTCCTCTGCGGCGCCCGGCACGCCGGAGACGCCGCGAGAATCGGGGGCCGCATCGCCGCACGTCTCAGCCGCAGTATGCGACGCACCCGCCGCGCGAGCAGACCCCGGGAACATAGCCCCGGCCTCGTCCCCCGAGCCGCCCGCAGAGCGCACGACACCCACGGAACCCCCAGAGCGCACAGGACCCACAGAGTCCACGGCACCTACAGACACCGCAGAGTCCACGCAGCCCACGGCGCGCACGGGCTCAGCTGTCGGAGCCGTCGACGTCGCTGTCCTTCATGGAGTCGTTCAGGCCGGGGATGTCGATGTCGTCGGCACCGTCCGGGGAGACGCCCTGTGCGGCGGCGATGGCGCGGATGGCGGCCTGGACGAACTGCTGGTGGGCGACGGTGGCGCCGGTGATGACGTCGACCTTGGCGGGGTCGCCGACCTGGGTGAGGTTGTCGGAGTACTCCTGGTAGGAGGCGACGGCGGCCTGTGCCTTCTTGTAGTAGTCCTCGTTGAAGACTTCGCCCGACGAGCTCTTGCCGTATTCGGCACCCTTGTCGGTGCCGTCGGCGAGCGTCGTCTCGTAGGAGGTGGCTGTGATGCGCCCGCCTTCGACGGTGATGGTGATGGTGCCGATAGAACCCTGGTCGTCGGCGTTGGACTGGGCGGTCCAGGTGCCGTCGCTGAGCGGCTTGCTCATGTCGAGGCCGGTGGTGGGCGTGCAGGCGGCCAGAATGGTCGCGCCGAGCGCACCGAGGACCGCGAACGAGGCCGGGGCGACCCAACGGGACCGGGTATCGAGCGTGGTGGGCGTGGTCATCGCACCTTGTCCTTTCCGCTGCGCGCAACGCCATCGCGGCCAGGCAGAACCAGTCCGGAGGCGCGCTCTTCGAAATCGTGGTCGTGCCACGTTTCCTTGACGACTTTACCGTGGTCGAGCCGGATTTCGCGCTGGCCCTGTTCGGCGACGAGCGCGTCGTGGGTGACGACCATGAGGGTCGTGCCGTCCTGGTGGAGCTGGTTGAACAGGTCGAGGACGATCTCCTCGTTGGTTTCGTCCAGGTTGCCGGTGGGCTCGTCGGCCAGCAGCAGCTTGGGGTAGTTGATGAGGGCGCGGGCCACGCACACGCGCTGCTGCTCGCCGCCGGAGAGCTGGCGGGGCAGGTGGCTGGCGCGGTCGGCGAGACCCACGCGGTCGAGAGCCTCGAGGGCTTCCTTTTCGTCGGGCATCGAATGGTAGTACTGCGCGACCATGACGTTCTCGAGGGCGGTCAGGTGGCCGATGAGGTGGAACTGCTGGAAGACGAGGCCGATCGTGCGGCAGCGGACCTCGGTGAGTTCGTCGGCGGTCAGGTCGGAGATGTCGTGCCCGTCGAGCATGACGGTGCCCTTGGTGGCCGTGTCCATGGCTCCGACGATGTTCATGAGGGTCGTCTTGCCGGAGCCGGAGGGGCCGACGATGGAGACCCACTGACCGCGCGGGATCTCCAGCGACACGTTGTCGAGGGCGTGCAGGTCGCCGTAGATCTTGGAGACGCTCTCCAGGCTCAGCAGCGCGTCCGTGGAGGCCGACGAGGCCTGGGCGGCCTCGGGCGCATCGGCGGCGGTGGGGGTGTCGGGGGTAGTCATGGTGGCTCTCTCATTCTCCGCGCAGGACGAGCGCGGGATCGACGGCCAGTGCGCGGCGCACGGGCGGGAGGCAGGCGAGGACGGCAATGAGGATGGAGCAGGCGACCGTGCCGAGGAGGATCACGGGGTGCAGCGAGATGGACCGGTGGAACACGGAGGTGGAGATGAAGACGGCGAGGCCGTAGCCGGCCCCGGCACCCAGGACTCCTCCGATGAACCCGAGCATGACGCCCTCACCCATGAACTCGCGGGTGATGGATCGGGCGGTCGCGCCCAGGGCCTTGCGCAGGCCGATCTCGTTGCGGCGCTCGGTGACGACGGCGATCATCGTCGTGGACACACCGATCATGGTCAGCGCGAGCACGATGACGGTGATGACGACGAGGAGGGAGCGCAGCATCGCGAGGACGCCCGTGTCGGACTGGGCGAGGCGGCGCACGGTCTGGGCATGAATCTGCGGGTTCGCGGCGTTCATCGCGTCGGCGATGGCGCTGAGCTGATCGCCTTCCAGGGCGATCGAATACTCGGCGAGCGACACGGCGTCGGTCTGCCCGGTCAGCGCGCTCATGTCCTGTCTGGACATGTACACGTAGCCGTCTTCGTTGCCGCCGGTCTTGAGGATGCCGGACACGGTCAGGGTAACGGTACGCGGATCGACCTTGAGGGCCGAGGCCTGCGCCCCCGACTGGGCGGCGGCCTTCGAGGACGCACTCGCGTCCAGCTGGCTGACCGTAATCGTGTCCCCGGCCTTCACGTCGATCGTCGAGGCGACCTGCTCGCCCACGAGCACCTGGCCCGTCGCGGCGGGCCACTCACCGTCCACGAACCAGTACGGGTTCATGGCGTGCACGGCCTCCAGGTCGGCGCCGCCCGCCACGTAGGGCTGGTCGTTGATGGTGACGGTCTCGTAGTCAAAGGCTGCGGATCCGACCAGAGCGCTCGCGGGCACCTGGGCGGTTGCGGCGGCCACGGCCTCGTCCGTGATGGGCACGTCCCCGGCGGGGGTGACGACGAGGTTGGCGCCGTAGGAGCGGATCTCGCGGGCCAGCTGGGCCGGCACGTCGACGGCGATCGTGACGAGGCCGGACAGTGTGGTCGCGCCGATGGCGACGGCGAGGATCGCGATGAGGACGCGGGAGCGGCGGCGCAGGATGGAGGAGATGACCATCCGCCAGAACATTGCTCGTCTGGACATGGGCATCACCTTCCGTGCAGGACTTCGGCCGCGTTGAGGCGCAGCAGGTAGCGGATCGCCGGGATGGAGGCTCCCAGGACGACGAGGATGACGAGGACGGCGACGAGGCCGACGACGACGGGCACGAAGGCGATGGAGGAGCCAAAAACCATGTAGCCGATCGCCTGGGCGAGCGCGAGGCCTCCGCCGTAGCCGAGGACTCCGCCGACCAGGCCGACGATGATGAGGGCCGGATGAGCGTCCGCGAACTCCTGCGTGATGACGCCCTCGGCGACCAGCTCAGCCACGTGCTGGGGCCATTCCTTACGGAACTCGTTCGTGCCCGACAGGGAGCCATCGCCGCCGATCACGACCAGGTGATCGATGCCGTGCTCCAGCAGGTTCGCGGCAGAGCGATGACGGCCCTCGTAGGTGCGGAATTCAGCGGAACGAGCGGTGCCGATGACGGTGCCACCCTCGGCGAGAATCGAAGACACGTCCGACCAGCCCATCTTCTTGATGGAATCGCCCCCGTCGCACGCCCCCTGCCAGCCTTCCAGGATCGCATAGGGCTGCGCGCCCTTCGCCAACGCCGTGCGCACCACTGCGCGGACGGCCGCGTTCATGCCCTGGGCGTCGCCGCCCGAGGTCAGGACACCGATACGGACTGTGCTCATTGTTCTGCCATCTTTCATTGACGGTGAGGGCCAGGTGGCCCGATGTGCCTATCGTGGTCAATTCTAAGTGACATATGCCTCCTACCACTAGGGCCAAACGCCCAATTACCGAGGAAACGACAAGTGCGCGCCCGCCGAAACCGGCGGGCGCGCACAGGGCGTCGAGCAGGACTTACGCGCTGACTTCCGCACCGTTACGGGCAGCAGAATCGGCCAGATCCTCGGGGCTGACAACGCCCTCAACCGACACGCGGTCCAGGTAGGCCATGCCGTCAAACGCCAGCTCGCGGGCGTTCTCCGGGTCGCCCTCGTTACCGATCGAGCCGTGCGCCATGCGATCAATAATGAGCGCGATCGCGCCGTCGCCCGTCACGTTCGTGGCGGTGCCGAAGGAATCCAGCGCGATGTAGGTCGCGATCATGAGGGCGACCTGCGCGTCATCGAAGCCCAGCATGGAGCTCAGCAGACCGGTGGCCGCCATGATGGCACCGCCGGGGACGCCGGGGGCGGCGACCATCGTGATACCGAGCATGAAGATGAAGCCGACCCACTGGAGGGTGGATACCGTCAGGCCCTGGGTCAGGACAATCGCGAACGCGAAGGAGAAGATCTTCGAGGTTGAGCCGGCCAGGTGGATCGTGGCGCACAGCGGGATAGTGAAGGACGCAACCGCGTCGGACACGCCATTCTTCTTGGTCTGGCGCAGCGTCACGGGGATGGTCGCGGCGGAGGAGGAGGTGCCCAGCGCCGTCAGGTAGGCGGGCATCATCGTCAGCAGCGCCTTGATGGGGTTGCGGCGAGCCACGGCACCGGCGAAGCAGAACTGGGTCAGCAGGATGACGACCTCGAGGACCAGGACCACGACCACGACACGCAGCAGGGTACGGATGACGGAGGCGGCCTCGCCCGTGTAGGTCAGGTTCAGGAAGATGCCGAAGATGTGCAGCGGCAGCAGCGGGATGATGATCGTCTCGATGAGGCGCGTGATGATGGCGCGGAACTCGATGAAGCCCTTGCGCAGCACGCCGCGCGGAACCATCGACAGGCCCAGGCCCACCACGAAGGACAGCAGCAGGGCCGTCATAACCTGCAGCGGCGCGGGCATCTCGATCGTGAAGTAGGAATCCAGCGCGCTACCGGGCTCCGCCACCGAGGCCAGCTGCGTGGAGGCGAGCAGACGCGGGAACAGGGATGCGCACACCAGGAAGGTCAGGAAGCCCGAGAAGAGCGTCGAGCCGTAGGCGATCGCCGTCGTAATGCCCAGCCACTTGCCGGCACCGCGGCCCAGGTCCGCGATAGCGGGGGTCACGAGGCCGATGATGATCAGCGGAATAGAGAAGGACAGGAACTGGCTGAAAATAGCCGAGAACGTCGCGAAGATACGACCGATCTCCACGGGGACCAAATGGTTGCCGCCGACACGGATCGATCCAAGGATAGTCGCAAGGATGATCGCAGCGATCACCCACACGAGAATTCCGGACTTACGCAGGAACGCGCGCATGTGTTTCACCTTGAGATTAGGGACGATGGGTCACCCATAGAATGCCCGACCTTTACGAATTCTTGAATCCGAAACCACGATACGGGATATGCGCCACGCCTCTCCTCCGTCCCACTCACTGTTGACGAGGCCGTGGTTTCCTGCGCGGATTCAACGATCACCAGGCTTTCAGCGCACCGCCATCGTCGACACAAAGGGAGCTAGATACCAGATAATCGCGGCGAGAATCACGTACACAATCGCGTCGGCGAGGCGCCCGCGTGAGGCAAACCAGGGTCGCCCGGGCGTCCACAGACGCACGATCCCCATTCCGACGAGGACTGCGACCAGCAGCATGACCGCCCGATGTCGGTGATCTGTCACAGCCAGAGCGATGACGCCGAGGACACCACCCGCGCTCAGGGTAGCGCCGAGAAACGCACCCAGTCGTGTGCGCACGGTTGTCTCCTCGTTTTCCACGCCCCCTACCCTAGCGTACAATCCGACACAATCGGTCAGCGATTGCCCTTGTTCCCGCATCCACAGCCCCGGCCTCGAGCCGAAAGAGCGTCACAAAATGACGGCAAGCGGGTTTAGGATAGGACTAAAGGCTTTCCGGCCACACCATATCTTCTCGTCCCAAAGGAGTATTCGAGTGTCTCGTTTCATCGTCGTCGCCCCCGGTTCGTCGGAGGCAGCCGCCCTCGCCACTGACGAGCTGGCCCGCGTTCTCGGTGTCGCCACCGTCGACGCCCTGGCCGGCACGACCGCCACCGACGCGGCCCTGCACCCCGCCTCCGCGCTGCCCGCAGCGGTCGAATCCGTCCGTGCAGTCGGCGAGGACGCGCTCATCGCCCCCGCCCGCGAGGCCTCGAACCGCGCCTTCGATCACGTGGCCTGGAACCTGAACCTCGCTGCCTCCACCCGCGCGGGCGTTGTCCTCGCCTTCGACGCCGAGGGTGCCAGCGCCGAGCTGCTCACCGAGGAAATCGCTGCCGCCCGCCTGCGCGCCGAGGCCGCTGCCGCCTCCGTCGTCGCCGTGATCCTGACCGGTGGCACTCCCTCACTCGAGGTCGACGTGCCCGTCCTGACCCTGCCCCTGGGTGAGGACGCCGCCGCCACACTGCGCGCCGCAGCCACCCCCACGGCCGTCACCCCGCTCGCCTTCCAGGCCGACCTCATCGAGCGCGCCCGCGCCGACCGCAAGCGTATCGTCCTGCCCGAACCCGACGACGACCGCGTCCTCCAGGCCGCCGCCCAGGTCCTCGCCGCCGGCATCGCCGACATCACCTTCGTGGGCGACGCCGACTACGTCGCCACGCGCGCCGGCGAGCTCGGCCTCGACCTGAGCGCCGCCCAGGTCGTCTCCGTGGATGACCCCGCCTACCTCGAGCGCTACGCCGAGGAGTTCGCGCGCCTGCGCGCCAAGAAGGGCGTCACCCTCGAGCAGGCCCGCAAGAAGGTCACCGACGTGTCCTACTTCGGCACCATGATGGTCCACATGGGCGACGCCGACGGCATGGTCTCAGGTGCAGCCCACACGACCGCGCACACGATCGTCCCCTCCTTCCAGATCATCAAGACCGCCCCCGGCGTCTCCGTCGTCTCCTCCATCTTCCTCATGGCAATGAAGGACCGCGTGTGGGCGTTCGGCGACTGCGCCGTCAACCCCAACCCCACGCCCGAGCAGCTCGCCGACATCGCCGTGACCTCCGCGCGCACCGCCGCCCAGTTCGGCGTCACCCCGCGCGTCGCCATGCTCTCCTACTCGACCGGCACCTCCGGGTCCGGCCCGGACGTTGACGTCGTCGTCGAGGCCACCCGCCTCGCCCGCGAGAAGGCCCCCGAGCTGGCCATCGAAGGCCCCATCCAGTTCGACGCAGCCGTCGACGAGGCCGTCGCTTCCAAGAAGCTGCCCGGATCCGAGGTCGCCGGCAAGGCCACCGTCTTCGTCTTCCCCGAGCTGGAAGCCGGAAACATCGGCTACAAGGCGGTCCAGCGCTCCTCCGGCGCGCTCGCCGTCGGCCCCGTCCTGCAGGGCCTCAACAAGCCCGTCAACGACCTGTCGCGCGGCGCCCTCGTCGAAGACATCGTCAACACCGTTGCCCTGACTGCCGTCCAGGCCCAGGGCTGAACGGGACCGAGGTCCCGGGGTCCGGTTAGTATTGATACGAACCGGGCCCCGGCCTCGTACTTTTTCTTTCCTATCCCCCACAACACGAAAGGCGAACGCGTGTCCTCGTCCTCCGTCCTCGTTATTAACTCCGGCTCCTCCTCCATCAAGTACCAGCTTGTCGACCCCGAAACCGGCGACGCCATCGCCAAGGGCATTGTCGAGCGCATCGGCGACACCACCGGCCTCATCAAGCATGAGCACGGCGACGCCGTCACCCAGGAAGAGCTCCCGGTTCCCGACCACACCGTCGGCATGCGTGAGGTCCTGCGCCTCTTTGACACGGAGGGCCCGTCCCTGGCCGAGGCCCACATCCTCGCCGTCGGCCACCGCGTCGTTCAGGGCGGCCGCTACTTCGACGGCCCGGCCCTCATCACCGACGAGGTCCGCAACCTGATCGAAGAGCTGTGCCCGCTGGCTCCCCTGCACAACCCCGCCCACCTCAAGGGCATCGACGTGGCGCGCGAGCTCATGCCCGACGTCCCCCACGTCGCCGTCTTCGACACCGCGTTCTTCCAGCAGCTGCCCGACAAGGCCGCCCTGTACGCCCTCGAGACCGAGACCGCCGAGAAGTATTCGGTGCGTCGCTACGGTGCCCACGGCACCTCCCACCAGTTCGTCTCCCAGGAGATCGCGAAGCTGGAAGGCCGCGACGACCTCAAGCAGATCGTCCTGCACCTGGGCAACGGCGCATCCGTGTCGGCCGTCAAGAACGGCAAGCCGATCGACACGTCCATGGGCCTGACCCCCCTCGAGGGCCTCATGATGGGCACCCGCACCGGCGACATCGATCCCGCCGTCGTGTTCCACCTGCAGCGCGTCGCCGGCATGAGTGTTGACGAGGTCGACACCCTCTTCAACAAGAAGTCCGGCATGAAGGGTATGACCGGCGAGTCCGACATGCGTTCCGTGTGGGACATGATCCACAACGATGAGGACCCCGAGGCTCAGCAGCGCGCCCGCGTCGCCATGGATGTCTACATTAACCGCCTGCTGAAGTACGTGGGGTCCTACACTGCCGAGCTGGGCGGCCTGGACGTCATCACCTTCACCGCTGGCATCGGCGAGAACGACGCAGCAGTGCGTCGCGAGCTGGCCGAGGCCCTCGCCCCCTTCGGTGTGAAGATCGACGTTGAGGCGAACAAGGTTCGCTCCGGCGAGCCGCGCGTCATTTCCGCCCCCGACTCGACGGTGACAATCTACGTCTTCCCGACCAACGAGGAGCTGGCAATCGCCCGCCAGGCACTGACCTTCGCCTGATTTTCAGACCATCACGAGGCCGGGGTTCCCGCGTGGTGCCCCGGCCTCGGGCGTATCCTGGGAGAGTAGTCATCTCGAGGAGGCCCTCATGAACAGCGACGTTTCGACCCTGGCTGATTGGATTGCAGAGTCACCGTCCACCGTGTTTTTCGGCGGCGCGGGCGTCTCCACCGAGTCGGGAATCCCCGATTTTCGCGGGGCGAACGGCTTCTACTTTCAGGAGCGCGAGATTCCTCTGGAGACGGTGCTGAGCATCGACTTCTTTGAGCGGCATCCACAGGCCTACTGGGAGTGGTTCCACGAGATCTACCGCCCCGTAGAGCCCAACGGTGCGCACAGAGCCCTGGCCTCCCTGGAGGCCGCAGGTCGGCTGGATGCCGTCATCACGCAGAACATCGACGACCTGCACCAACGGGCCGGGTCGCACGCCGTGTGGGAGCTGCACGGCAATTGGGAACGGCTCGTGTGCACGCGCTGCGGGGCCGTCGCGGCGCTCAGTGATGCTGTCAAGATTGACGGGGATCCAGTGCCCGCGTGTCCGTCGTGCGGAGGGCAGATGCGACCGGACATCGTCATGTACGGCGAATCCCTCGACCAGGGAGTCATCGAGGCCGCCGTGTCTGCCATCGCTCGGGCATCATTGCTGATCGTCGCCGGCACGTCCCTCGTCGTCTACCCGGCCGCGGGCCTCATCAACTACTTCTCCGGGGATCACCTGGTGCTCATGAACGCCACCCCGACCTCGGCCGACGCGCACGCGGACCTGATCGTCCGCGACCCCGTGGGTGCGACCCTCGACCGCGTCATGGACAAGCTGTGCACCGAAGGTGTCGTGCCCGCGTAAGGCTTGGTGTGCGCGGGTATTCGCACACATAAACCCGCTCTTCCGAGCGTTAACCCCCTTACCCGCACGCTAACCCGCTAATCCGTCCGTGGGCAACCCCGCCCACACTCCGAACAGCGGGTTAGCGTGTGGACGAGAAGGCCCACGCTTCGAACAGCGGGTTAGCGTGCGCGTCAACGGGCAAGCAGCGCCCCTCGTAGACTGTCGAGACCTGAGTTTTGTGGAGGCTTGTTTAGGCCGCTTCCTTTCGTGTTGTTGTGTGTTGGTTTTCTGCTTGTTGTGTTGTGATGCCACCCGGGGTGAGCTGGGGCGTCGTGCCTGGCCCGCCTTCGTGGTGGTGGTCACCTGTTTGTCGAACCCCTCACCCGAGCCTTGGCCGCCTATTCCGCACGTGAACCCGCTCATCTGAGTGTGGGCAACCGCGCCCACGTGCGGGTTAGGGGGTCGGCGTGTGGAAGAGACGGTTGAAATGCAGGTAGCGGCTTAGCATGCGGAGACACATCGCACGAGAGTTTGGGGAGGCGTCGGAGGCGAAGGCGTACTTGTCAAGGACGAATGCTCGAGCCGTGCTACTGCGGCTGAGATCGATGCTTTCGGGATACATGTGGTTGTCGAGGCTTCGCCCACAGACGTAGAGACTCCTGAGTGACGGGAAGATGTCGAATTCCTAAAAGCGTCGCCATGCTGGATCGGAAAGAAGCCATGTCATCAGTGTCATGCCAGCGTGCGCGGATCACTCTCCAGCCCGCATTGGCCAGGTCGTGCTGGCGGCTGAGCCACTTCCCAGTGTTCTCACATACCTCCTGCTCGTTATCGCCGAACTTCGTACGACCATCAGGTTCGACAATGATCTTCAGGTCAGGAAGGACAATGTCCCCGAAATAGGTGTTGTCTCCTATGATGATCGGATACTGCGTGACGACGCGCCCCGAGTACAGGCTTTTGATAATCCATAGAACCGAGGCCTCGAAAACATTGTCACAGCCACCATCAGCTGCCTTGATGAGCGCCTGAGCGCGCAGATATCCCGAGTGGTTCGGGCATCTGCCGAGCTGAGCGAGCATGTCACGTCGGATATGCTCGCACTTTTCCCGCGAGTCCCCAAGGTTGAACCTGTCGAAACCTGACAGTGAGTGCATCACCATGCATGCTGCGACGAAAGCGTCGCGGGGTTGCTCGTTGAGGGTAAGACGAACGACGGCTTCAACCGGTGATTCGGCTTCGAGGCCGTCGATCTGCGAGATGCTCTGAGGAGCTTTGTTTCGGCAAATGACGGGAACACCGGGCACGACCGTGTGTCGGTGCTGTACTGCAGGATAGGGACGGAGCTGGAAATCAGACTTACTTGGCCACGCCTCGACACAGGAGTTGGTCGACCATGTTGGGATTCCATGGAGAAGTAATGCGCTGTTACCAGTAAAAACCAGGCGCTGCGACGACTGATAGTCGAGTGCATGCAGACGCGCGATGTTGATACTTTGCCAGATCTCCCATGGTCGTGCGTCCTGATCGCCGTGCAGGCGAACGCGATAGCCTCGTCTGATAAGGAGAATATCGGGGTCTGTAAGGATCGCGGCGCGGCTGTGCCGATGGGTTCGAAGAGTTTCAATGCTGATCATGCTCTAGATCTATCCCGGGGAAGAACAGAGTTCCAGCCGCGACGGGACACCTGTGGATAGTCATCGTGCTGGCGAGTCGCCTGTGCATAGAAGCGCGTAAAGAAGAGCCTGTGGACAGCGTGGCTGCCCTCTACTTCGTGACGTACACGCTCCGCTATTCTGAACCTCGGCCCTCTAATCCGCACGCGAACCCTCTCATCGGAGTGTGGGCAAGGGTGCCCACGTGCGGAATAGCGGGTTAACGTGCGGACAAGAGACAGGGAGTCGGCACAACATGTGAGAGCACAACGTGGCGAGAGGAAACTGTCAGCAGTGCAGATGTGAAATCTCGGCACCACAGGGATCGTTGCGGATAACAGGAAGCCTCAGCGCTGCGCATGGGAGACGACCCCAGGAAACCGGCCCCGGCCTCGTCAATGAGTGGCGAAACACAAGGCACACCCTTTGACGCCCGACGAGGTTCCCCGCTATCCTTGAGGGTGGTTCCCGCTTCTGTGGAACCTCTGTGCCCGGGAAACCGGGAGCGGGCTCCGTCCGTCGGAGCTCCGGGCGTCATCCTCTGACCCGCGTGGTTATCATGGCGCACCGGCCCCCTGCGGACACGTGTGCCCACACGGGGTTTTACGGTCGCGGAAGACTGACACTCAGGGCAGCCCCTCGACG
>ERZ1699232.316-NODE-316-length-15088-cov-3.859902_pt1 | contig 15088 bp, 15 predicted proteins | sample MGYA00581529_ERZ1699232 | MGnify/ENA primary metagenome ERZ1699232 (study PRJEB42319, sample SAMD00040335) | human oral metagenome | material: saliva | host: Homo sapiens | study: EMG produced TPA metagenomics assembly of PRJDB4115 data set (Metgenomic analysis of...
CTACTAAGTCGCGCATATTTCGGGTACGGAACACTTCACGCACCATGCCTTTGCCTTTGTGCATATGAAACGTGCTGCCCTCTGCAGTCACAATGCCTGCCGCATCCTGACCACGATGCTGCAGCATCTGCAGACCGTCATACAGCAGCTGATTGACCGGCTCATGACTGACCAAACCTAATACACCACACATATCGAGACTCTCCGAGTTTTAGGGTTAAATGGGTAAGGCGTCATTATAAAATAATTTAGAGGAGTTTGCCCAAATTGTTGACAATATAATGCTACCTTCAGACAAATAAAAAACGGTTTCAAACGACCTTCAGGCCGTCTGAAACCGTTAACATTAATCATCCGCTTCCTCATGCGTATCTTCTTTTCCCGGCAGATACGGCATTGCGGCATCGGCAAGTGATTCAAAATACGGAATCGTATGGGAACTTTGCCACTCTTCCGTCTTCGGTAAATCGGTATGCGAAAAAACCATCACAGCCAGTGTTACCAAAATCACACCTTTCACTGCACCGAATACGCCGCCAAACAAACGGTTGATGCTTCCCAGACCAACGGCAGACACCAAACTGCTTAACAGCGACCGTGCCAGTTTTTGCAACAGCCATGCCAGAAAAAACACAGCGGCAAAACCCATGGCAACCGCCAAAGCATGCGGCTCAACCGATTTAAAGACTACATCGGCAAACGGCACGGCAAGCGTTCTGGCAGCAATAAACGACACGACCCACGCCACCATCGCCCCTGCTTCAGCAATAATCCCCCGCGTCAGCGAGATAATGATGCAGATGACGATGACGGCGGCAGCCAACAAATCGGCAACAGGCAAATTACTCACTGGTTACCTGACCGGCAATGCCATGTACACGCAATTTGTTCAAATCACGCTCGGCATCGCGTGCATTTTTATAACTGGCTGATTTCACGCGATACACCTTACCTTTATCGGTCATCACTTCAGTAATGGTCGAATCGATACCTGCGGCTTTCATTTTACGTTGCAGGCTTTGCGCGCGTTCTTTTTCAGCATAACCAGCCTGAATAGCGGCTTTTTTCGCAGGCTTGGCTTCTGCTGTTTCTTTTTCGGCTTTAGGCTTGGCTTTTTCAGACGGCTTCTCAGCAATTTTTACCTTATCGGCTTTTTCAGCTTTGGCAGTTTCCGGTTTAGCCTTTTCATTTTTTGGTTTTTCAACTTTGGCTTCTGCTTTCTTGGCAGGTTCGGCCTTGTCTTTTACGCTGTCTTTGCTGTTTTTGGCAGATTTACGCTCGGCAATGGCTTTCTCTGCCTTTTCCAATTGTGCCAATTTATTGCGTTCGGCAGCGGCTTCACGCTCTGCTTTTTCAGCACGCGCTTGAAGTGCGCGTTTTTTAGCGGCCAATGCGTTTTCTTTTTCATCCGCTTCCTGTTGGGCTTGTGCCTTGCGTGCCGCAGCACGTTGTTCTGCCTGACGTTGGCGGCGTTCTTCGGCTCGGCGTTCGGCAGCTTCGCGTTTGGCGGCCTCAGCGCGTTGAATACGCTCAGACTCTTCCAAACCTTTAATATTGCCATCATCCAAAGTATCGTTAATCAAAACCAACGGCTCGCCGACATCTTCGGGAGCGGATTCACGGCTCGGCTTCAGCACTTCGACCGGTGCATTGTCTTCTTCGTCGCCGGCATTTTGAGGTTTGCTTTGCGCTTCGGCATCCGCATGGCGGGCTGCCTCTTCAGCCATCGCGACATCCTCTTTATTCGGCTCTAGGACAACAGCCTTGCTGGGCTCATCCGCCGTTTTGACTTGAGTCTGACCGACAGGGGCTTCTTTAAACGGTGAATTTTTATCGTCGCCCGATGTCAGCGCCAGGCCGAACAGCATACCTGAAGCCACCACCAAGCCGGAGGCCAAAACCAAGCGGCGGCGGTTGCGGCGTTTGAGTTGTTCGTAACCGTCTAAATCGTATCCGTTTGGAGTTTCTTTTTGTTTATTGTCGGACATGATAATTTCCTCGTTAGTGTTCTTTTAAAACAGCCATTACATCGGCAACAGTATGGAATGAGCCGAAAACAACGATTCTATCATTTTCGGTTGCTTTCGCCAAAGCAGCGCGGTAGGCTGCGGCGACGGTTTCAAAAACATTTACATTGTCAATGCCGTGTTCAGCCAATTTAGCCTGCAAAGCTTCCACAGTCATGCCGCGCGGCACATCTAAAGGCGCGATATTCCACTCGTCAAACTGGTCTTTAACGATTTCCAGCACGCCGTCAATATCTTTGTCGGACAACATACTGAATACGGCGGTCCGTTTTTGGGCAAAGGCAAGGTTAATCAGACTGCGGCGCAAAGCACGGGCTGCGTGCGGATTGTGGCCGACATCCAAAACCACCAGCGGACGGCCGGGCAAAACTTGGAAACGTCCAGGATTCTCAACCAACAGCAAACCGCGTTTAATCGCGCCGATGTCAACGGGCAGCTGATTGTTCAGACACTCTAAAACAGTCAGTGCACACGCGGCATTGGACAACTGATAGGCACCGCGCAAAGCAGGAAACGGCAAAGAATTGCGGTTACGGCTTTGGCCGTCTGAAGATTGCGGATGGAAGCGGTAGTTCCACTGCACGCTTTCCATTGACGCAAAATCAAAATCTCGCTGAACCATCAACAGTTTTGCGCCAATTTCTTCTGCGTGCTTGACCAATGATTCAGGCGCAGGGTTTTGACCGCACACGGCTGGTTTGCCGCTACGGAACACCCCGGCTTTTTCAAAACCGACCTGCTCGACGGTATCGCCCAAAAATGCCTGATGGTCCAAATCCACGCTGGTAACGACCGAACAGTCGCCATCGAATACATTCACGGCATCCAACCGTCCGCCCAAACCGACTTCAAAAATCATGACGTCCACATTTTCACGCATGAAAATATCGACGGCGGCCAAAGCATTAAACTCAAAATACGTCAGCGAAATTTCGCCGCGTGCCGCTTCGATGCACTCAAATGAGGAAACAATCAGGTCGTCTGAAACCGGTTGAGTGTTGATGGCGATTCGTTCGTTGTAACGCAGAAGATGCGGACTGGTCAGCGTACCGACTTTAAAACCGGCTTCTTTATAAATATGCGACAAATAGGCGCATACAGAGCCTTTGCCATTTGTACCCGCCACCACGACGACAGGACATTGCGGCACCAAATTCATGCGTTTTTTTACTTCTCCCACGCGTTCCAAGCCCATATCGATAAGGCCGGAACTATGGGCCGTCTCCAAATGAGAAAGCCAGTCTTGTAATGTTTTCATTGTATTTATCGCTTCAAAAGGCCGTCTGAAACAGCCGTTTAATCCATATCTGCCGCAAGTTCTGCTTTGTCTTCTTTTTCCCGACACCAGCGTGCCCATACTTTCAGACGGCGGTAGGCATCGCGGTCGGCCATATCGGGCAAAATGCAGTGTTTGACTATTTTTCCGTCAACATTCCATTGCAAAAACAAAGCGTAAACCGTCAACATACTGCTGTCTTGCAAAACCGCGCTTCTTGCCTCTTCCTCGCCATTCAAGTAAACCGTCGCACGGTATTGGCGGTCGATGATGATTTTTCTGACCGCATTTTGAGCGTGAAAATTAACGCTGCGCCAAGCATAGGCAAAACTGCCGGCCAACGTCGCCAAACCCAGCCACATCATCCAGCCGTAAAACTCGGCAAGGCATACGGCCAACGCCGAAAGGTGTAAGAAGACAATCAGAATTTTCAAAGAACGCGAGGGCTTTAAGGCCGTCTGAAAACTTCGCACGGCTTTACATCATATTGTCGAAAACAGGCGTAATGTTCAATTCCGCCTCTTCCATATCCAAAACCATATCGTGGATTTCGGTATCGAAGAATTCCCAAAAAGCCTTCAGGCTCATGTCTTGCGGCCATTTGCTTTTATCGATGTCCCAGCCTGCCAATTCGGCTTCAAAAATCTGCTGGTAGCGTTCGTCAAAATAGGAAATGACGGATTCGGGTTCGTCAAATTGCGGCACCAGGAATACGGAACAGTTGGTGCGCAGTTGCTCGATGGTCAAATCGGGCATATTCTCATCGGAGGATTTCAACCATTCCAAAAAACGGGCGGTCGGTTTCAACACGACAGCAGTACGGTCAACAAAATACATAATGTTCAACTTTCAAAATCATTCAAACCGATCATGCCGTCTGAAATTTCAGACGGCCTGAGTTTAATGTGTCATCACCTGTTGCAGGAATTGTTTGGCACGCTCGTGTTTCGGATTGGTAAAAAACTCTTCCGGCGTTTCATCTTCCAGAATCTGGCCTTTATCGACAAAAATCACACGGTCGGCAACTTCGCGTGCAAAACCCATCTCATGGGTCACACACATCATGGTCATGCCGCTTTCCGCCAAGTCTTTCATCACTTTTAATACTTCGCCGACCATTTCAGGGTCAAGAGCGGAAGTCGGCTCGTCAAACAACATCACGCGCGGCTCCATCGCCAAACCGCGTGCAATCGCCACACGCTGCTGCTGACCGCCGGAAAGCTGGCCGGGCAGCGCGTCTTTTTTATGTGCCAAGCCGACACGCTCCAAAAGCTCCATTGCTTTCTTTTCCGCCTCTTCACGGCTTTGGTTTTTCACTTTCATCGGAGAAAGAATAATGTTTTCCAAGACAGTCAAATGCGGATACAGATTGAACCCTTGGAACACAAAGCCCACTTCTTCGCGCACTTTGTTCAAATCGGTTTTCGGATCGGCAACATTGATGCCGTCCACCCAAATCTCGCCACTTTCAATGCGCTCGAGTTGGTTTACCGTACGAATCAGCGTCGATTTGCCACTGCCCGAAGGGCCGCATACAACGACCACTTCGCCTTGCTTGACTTCCAGATTCACGCCGTTGATAACGTGCAAATCTTTAAAATGTTTGTGTACATTTTTGAATTTAATCATGTTTATTTGACATTCTCTAAAATTGACCAGATTTTGGACGGCCTGTTTTTAATCTGTTTGGCGTAATGCTCGATTTTCTCACTGTTGTCCTTGGTATAAATGCCGCGACACAATATATCCAGTGCATCTTTGTTCAAGTCGCCATAACGGTTGTTGGTATATACCGACAGGATGCAGGCTTTCAGGGGATGGAAGGGAACGCCGTATTTCTGCGCATTATCCCGATTTCCAAACAGCCATGCGGTATCTGCTAAAGCTGCGTAGTTGCTCAAAGCTGCCGCTTTAAATAATTTTTCTTTGATCAGCGGATAATTTTTCTGCTTTTGATTTTCCAGTTTGAACACTTCATCCATCAATTTTTGTGAACCGTTGGGCGCAAGCTCTTCTTCTAAAGCTGTTTTATCATATTCGGCTTCAATATCGTCAAGTAAGTCTTGTGCCGCTCCCTCGCCGTTTTCCGCGGCTTTTTTCAGCCAATAGTAAAACTCGCTTTCTTTGAGGTTTACAGGGTCTGTTGTCATTTCCAACTGCATGGCCAGCAGATATTGCGCTTCAGCATCGCCAGCTTTTGCTTTACGCCGCAGGTTTTCTTCTCCGCCGGTACTTAATGCAAATGCCGTACCGGTAATAAATACAACCAACCCACACCAGACATATTTTTTCAACATTCCGTCCCCAACCTTTCAGACGGCCTTTTGAACCAGATAATTGCTCAATTCCACATATTTCTCGGCAGCAATGTGTTCTGCCCTGTCCTGCGGATTGATACCGACTGCCTGCAAGTCATCATCGCCGGCAAGTTCCTTCAAATTATTGCGTATGGTTTTGCGGCGTTGATGGAAAGCCAGTTTCACCAGTTTGGCAAAATGTTCAAAATCTTCCGCTTTGCCGATACGGTGTTTCACCGGAATCATGCGCACGACGGCCGAGTCAACCTTCGGTGCAGGATCAAAGGACTCGGGCGGTACTTCAATCAACATTTCCATATCGAAAAAATATTGCAGCATGACGCCCAGACGGCCATAGTCGTTGGTTTTCGGCTGCGCCACCATGCGTTCGACCACTTCTTTTTGCAGCATAAAGTGCATATCGATCACATCGTCTGCCACTTCACTCAATCGGAACAAAAGCGGCGTGGAAATATTGTACGGCAGGTTGCCGACAATTTTTTTCTTGCCTTCAATGCTGTTGAAATCAAACTGCAATACATCGCCTTCGTGTATCACCAATTTATCTGCAAACGGCAAGGTTTTCAGACGGCGTACGATGTCGCGGTCGATTTCGCAAACATGCAGGCAGTTAAGTTTTTTCGCCAAAGGCTCGGTAATGGCTGCCAAGCCCGGGCCGATTTCAATCACGATATCATCGGGCTGCGGTCTGACCGCGTTGACAATATCGCTAATAATCCGCGTATCCTGCAAAAAATTCTGCCCGAAGCGTTTCCGGGCCTTATGTTCTTTCATATCTTTCTTCAAGCAAGCTGTTTAAGGCAGTATTGTAACTGAAACAGGCGTTTTTGTCGGCACGCTTTCAGACGGCATTTGCCTAATTTTAAGCAAACGGCGGCGCTTCCAAACCCAGAGATTTCAGTAGTTGCGCGGTCTCATAAACCGGCAAACCCATCACGCCAGTAAAACTGCCCTGCAAATGCTCGACAAATACGCCGCCCAAGCCCTGAATCCCATACGCACCGGCCTTATCCATCGGCTCGCCGCTAGCAACATAGGCTGCGACTTCCTCAGCCGTCAACGTCTTAAAGCGCACTTCGCTCGTCTGCACCACATCATGGCGCACGCCTTGCCAGTAAACGCATACAGCCGTCAGCACTTGATGTGTCCGTCCGGACAAGCGTTCCAGCATATCGACCGCATCCGCCTCGGATTCCGGTTTACCCAAAATAGCCGCACCATCCGCCACCGTCGTATCCGCTGTCAATACAGCAAACTCAGGCTCTTGATCATGAGCAGCAAACCATTGCGCCACCGCCGCCTGATTTTTCTCGCAGGCCATACGGCGCACATACTCTAGCGCGGCTTCGCCTTCTTTAGGGGTTTCATCAATATCCGCTGGGAGGCGGTGTACTGTGAAACCCAAATTTTCCAAAATCTCACGACGGCGCGGACTGCCCGAAGCCAGATAAATTGCGTTCATTGGATTGGTTTTCCTTATTTTGAAATTTTATGCTGTCCGGACAGGCGGACATAATGCACAGCCGAATACGTCAAAAATGCCTTTTCCTCATCCTTCAGCGGACGAACTTGTTTCACAGGCGAGCCGACGTATAAAAAACCGCTTTCCAAACGCTTGCGTGGCGGCACCAAACTGCCCGCGCCTATCATCACATCATCTTCGACAACCGTATCATCCAAAATAATCGAACCCATGCCCACCAACACACGATTCCCAATTCGGCAGCCATGCAGCATGACCTTATGCCCAATCGTCACATCATCGCCGATAATCAAAGGCGAACCGTCAGGCTTTGCCGCATTCTTATGCGACACGTGCAAAACGCTGCCGTCCTGCACATTGCTGCGTTTGCCGATAGAAATGCTGTTCACATCACCGCGCAACACGGCATAAGGCCAAACGGATACATCTTCCGCCAGCGACACTTCGCCAATCACTACCGAAGTCTCATCTACAAAACAAGACTTATCAACCGACGGCACATAATCCAAAAACGCACGAATAGGGTTTGCCATTTCCAATATCCTTTTCTCAAAACCAAAACTGATCAGGCCGTCTGAAAACACGGTGTAAAACGATTTTATACTACAACCATACTAAATCAAGCCAGAAAATCATCAAAAGGCCGTCTGAAACAGCTTTCAGACGGCCTTTCATCATAAACCTTTATCTTGGCCCACCACTATTTATCATTAGCGCCTCATCCATCTTTTATGGAATAATCGTCTTCATTTGATTGATGGAGAAGCCGATGGAGACACGTTCGGGAAATTATGCAGCGCCCCTATTGGTCGTCGGCTGCATCGCCTTCGGCTTGGGCAGTTTGATCGTCAAATTTGTCGATGTCGGCTCTTACGCCATCGCATTCTGGCGTTTGCTGATTGCCGCCCCCATATTCTTCCTGCTCGGGCGTTTTTTCAGACAAAAAATGCCCACAAAAAGAAAAACAGTTGGCTACGCACTCTTATCCGGTGTTTTCCTCGCATTCGACCTCGCCCTTTGGCACGAAAGTATTCACGCCGTAGGCCCGGCATTTCCACCTTGCTCAACAGCCTGCAGATTTTCTTTTTAGCCGCCATCGGCTTCTTCTTTTATTCGGAACGCCTAAGTACCTTACAAATTTTAAGTTTGATATTGGCCACCATAGGCGTAGCCTTAATCGGCAGCCCAGAGTTCGGTCATAACGACAACGCCGCATGGGGATTTGTCAGCGGCGTAGTATCCGGCGCCATGCTGGCCCTGTCTATGGTCTTCGTACGCAAAACCCATGAGCAGGAAAAAGTAGGTTTGTTTCCGCTGATGATGATTTTAAGCTTCGGCGGCGCAATGGCGCTGGTCATCCCATCGCTGCTATTCAATGCCGCCCATCTTTACCCCAAAACTTTAAACGATGTGATTCTAGTCTCCATCTACGGCATCGTTATGCAATGCTTCGCTTGGGCATTGATTGCTTACGCCATCCCGCTTTTATCCTTGTCACTGACCGGCCTATTACTGCTCTCCGAACCAGTCGCAGCCATGTTGATCGATTATTTCTGGCTGGATAAACCGATTAACGCCGTCCAATGGAGCGGCGCTACTTTGACTTTATTGGCGATTTATTTAGGTTCGTTAAAAGACAAAAAATAGATACAGAAAAGGCCGTCTGAAAAATTTCAGACGGCCTTTTAATCTGTTTATTGCTTATTGGATGCTGGTACCGATACGGCTGAGTTCGCCAAAGTTCATCCAAACAAAGAAGGCTTTACCGACAATCAACTTGTCATCGACAAATCCCCAATAACGGGAATCGGCGCTGTTGTCGCGGTTGTCACCCATCGCGAAATAACGGCCTTCTGGGACTTTACAGATAAAGCCATTGCCGTCTTCTGCGTATTCGCAATTTTCCAAACCGCTTGTTTCAAGCGAGTAATTGCTCTCAGGCATCACTTCGGAGGTGTATTTGTTCAATACGGCAATGGATACGGAAGGCTGACCGGCTTCTTTGACCACATCAAAGTTTTTGCCGTTCAAGGCCGTCTGAAAACGCTCAAGCGTATGAATCATAGACGGATCGGTATCATCTGCGTATTGATAATTGCCGTTTGGTTTTTCGGGAATAATTTCACCGTTAACAGTCAAAACCTTATCACGGTATTCCACAACGTCGCCCGGAATACCAACGATACGTTTGATGTAATTCATCTCAGGCTGAAGCGGGTAATTGAACACCACGACATCGCCTCGTGCAATATTGCCGACAGGGATAATGACCTTATTCAAAATCGGCAGGCGGATACCGTAAGAGAATTTGTTCACCAAGATAAAATCGCCTTTGACCAAGCCCGGACGCATGGAGCTGGACGGAATTTGGAACGGCTCGGCAATAAAGCTGCGCAACACAAAGATAACCAAGATGATGGGGAAAAAGCCGCCCATGTAGTCGGTAAAATGCGCATTGTCTTCGCCGGTCTCGCTTTTTTTCAGACGGCCTTTATGGATTGCCCAAACCATGCCGGTGAACACGACAAACACCAGCAATACGGCGGTAAAGCTCATAAATTCAGACAAAATGCCGAATACGCCGACCATGCACAAGAGGTAACTCCATTGCAGGCCGGAGCTCCATTCGCCGTTTTCCTGACGCTCTTTGCTGCTTTTGAAGTTGAGGACCAAGCCGGCCAATAGTACAACGATTGCGCCTAAAGTCAGATTTATACTCATTATTTATCACTCACTTGCAGAATCGCCAAGAATGCGCTTTGCGGGATTTCCACATTGCCCACTTGTTTCATGCGGCGTTTACCTGCTTTTTGTTTTTCGAGAAGTTTTTTCTTACGGGTAATATCGCCGCCGTAACATTTCGCCAAGACGTTTTTACGCAGGGCTTTGACGTTTTCGCGGGCGATAATCTGGCTGCCGATGGCGGCCTGTACGGCGATGTCGAACATCTGGCGCGGAATCAGCTCGCGCATTTTCGCTGCCAGTTCGCGGCCTCGGTGAACCGCGCTTTGACGGTGCACAATCAGGCTCAGGGCGTCGACTTTTTCGCCATTGACCATAATGTCGAGCTTAATCAAATCAGACGGTTGGAACTCTTTGAAATGGTAGTCCAACGAAGCATAGCCGCGCGAAGTGGATTTGAGTTTGTCGAAAAAGTCCATCACGACTTCGTTCATCGGCAAATCGTAAGTCAGCATGACTTGACGGCCCATGTACTGCATATTGACCTGCACGCCGCGCTTTTGGTTACACAAAGTCATGACGTTGCCGACATATTCCTGCGGCACAAGGATGGTCGCGGTAATAATCGGCTCGAGAATGGTTTCGATGCTGCCGATATCGGGCAGTTTGGACGGGTTTTCAACTTCGATTTTCTCGCCGTTTTTCAACACGACTTCATAAACTACCGTTGGCGCAGTGGTAATCAAGTCCATGTCGAACTCGCGCTCCAAGCGTTCCTGCACGATTTCCAAGTGCAGCAAGCCCAAGAAGCCGCAGCGGAAGCCGAAGCCCAATGCCTGAGAAACTTCAGGCTCGAATTTCAACGAAGCATCGTTAAGTTGCAATTTTTCCAAAGCATCGCGCAAGGCTTCGTAGTCGTGGCTCTCCACGGGATAGAGGCCCGCGAATACTTGGCTTTGTACTTCTTGGAAACCGGGCAGCGGCTCAGAAGCGGGGTTGGTGACCAAAGTAACCGTATCGCCGACTTTCGCCTGTCCCAATTCTTTCACGCCGGTAATCAAAAAGCCCACTTCGCCGGCTTTGAGTTCTTGTTTTTGAACCGATTTCGGCGTGAATACACCCAACTGCTCAACCTGCGTTTCTGCCTTAGTGCTCATAAAGCGCACTTTGTCTTTCAGCTTGATGGTGCCGTTTTTTACACGAATCAACATAACTACGCCGACGTAGTTGTCAAACCACGAATCGACGATAACGGCTTGCAGCGGCGCGTTTTCATCGCCGGTCGGTGCGGGGATTTTGGCGACGATTTCTTCCAAAACGTCTTCCACGCCGATGCCGCTTTTGGCGGAACATTGCACCGCGCCGACCGCATCAATGCCGATAATGTCTTCGATTTCCTGTTCCACGCGTTCGGGGTCGGCGGCGGGCAGGTCGATTTTGTTCAAAACGGGCACGACTTCCACGCCCAAATCAATTGCGGTGTAGCAGTTCGCCACAGTTTGCGCTTCTACGCCTTGCGATGCGTCAACGACCAACAGCGCGCCTTCACAGGCGGACAAGGAGCGGGATACTTCGTAAGAAAAGTCGACGTGTCCCGGAGTATCAATCAGGTTGAGCTGATACACCTGCCCGTCGCGTGCTTTATAGTTGAGCGCGGCGGTTTGCGCTTTAATGGTAATGCCGCGCTCTTTTTCGATGTCCATGGAGTCGAGCACCTGCGTACTCATTTCGCGCAAATCCAAACCGCCGCAGTATTGGATGAAGCGGTCAGCAAGCGTCGATTTGCCGTGGTCGATGTGGGCAATGATGGAGAAATTCCGTATGTTTTTCATATTGTTATTAAGATAAATGCAATTAAAGGCTGAAAGGCCGTCTGAAAAAACAGGGATTCGGTTTTCAGACGGCCTTAGAATAAGGTTGAATCGTTCCGTATTCTAACGGAAATTCAACGTTTCTGCATGATTTTATAGCGATTTGACAATCTCGGTCACCATCTTCGCCGAGCTGACGGCAGCCGTTTTCAAAAACTCTTCAAAGCTGATGTCCGCTTTCTCATCTGCTAAATCAGATACCGCGCGAATAATCACAAAAGGCACTTCCAATTGATGACAGGTTTGCGCAATCGCCGCAGCTTCCATTTCCACTGCTTTGACTTCTGGGAAATGACTGCGGATTTCCGCGACACCTTCGCTGCTGTGTACAAAACGGTCGCCACTGACGATCAAACCTTGCGTTACGGCCGCACCTTCAAACACTTGCGCCGCCTTTTCTGCTTGGCGAATCAAGTTTGCATCCGATGCGAACACGGCAGGAAGTTGCGGCACTTGCCCCCAAACATAACCAAAAGCCGTTACGTCAACATCATGATGCGCCACAGTTTCGCCAATAACCACATCGCCAACCTTCAGGCCTTTGCCCAAACCGCCTGCGCTGCCGGTATTGATGACGCAATCCGGTGCAAACTGATGAATGACCCAAGAAGTCGAAACCGCCGCATTGACTTTACCGATACCGCTCAAAACCAATACCATACGTTTTCCGGCCAATTCGCCTTCATACGCCGAGAATTTACCGAAGGACACATGCTTGACATCGGCCATGCTTTCACGCAAAAGCTCGATTTCCTGTTCCATTGCGCCGACCACGGCAATTGTTTGTACTGACATCTCATTACCTTTCCGTTCACTAATCGGGCAACATTATAACAGCAGAATTTAAAATCACAGGGATGCTGAAAAATCTGCTATATTCCCAGCACGACACTCAATTTAAAACAGATAGCTGCTCTAGCGGCAAAACAGCAAATAATGATTGCTTCTGTTATAATTATTTTCAATAAAATAACTTAACATTAACTATCTGAATTCTTATGTTTGACGAAAATACTCCGGGCACAAAAGAAGAATTGTTCACTTGGCTACGCCACATGAACAAATACAAAGGCTCCGACCTTTTCATTACCACCAATTTCCCGCCAGCCATGAAAGTGGACGGCAAAATCATGCGGTTGACCGATGAGCCGTTAAGCGCTGAAAAATGTATGGAAATCGCTTTTTCGATTATGTCTTCCAAACAAATCGAAGAATTTTCTACCACCAACGAATGCAATTTCGCCATCAGCCTGCCCGACACCAGCCGCTTCCGTGTCAATGCCATGGTTCAACGCGGCGCAACTGCTTTGGTGTTCCGCTCTATTACCAGCAATATCCCTAAATTTGAAACGCTCAATCTGCCACCGATTCTGAAAGACATCGCCCTCAGAAAACGCGGTCTGGTTATTTTTGTCGGCGGTACAGGTTCGGGCAAGTCCACTTCCCTCGCCTCCCTTATCGACTATCGAAACGAAAACAGCTTCGACCACATTATCACCATCGAAGATCCGATTGAATTTATCCACCAACATAAAAACTGCATTATCACCCAACGCGAAATCGGCGTGGATACCGAAAATTGGCCGATTGCACTGAAAAATACCCTGCGCCAAGCACCGGATGTCATTCTGATTGGCGAAATCCGCGACCGCGAGACCATGGACTACGCCATTGCCTTCGCAGAAACCGGCCATTTGTGTATGGCGACACTGCATGCCAACAGCACCAACCAAGCGCTCGACCGCATCATCAACTTCTTCCCCGAAGAGCGCCGTACCCAGTTGCTGACCGACTTATCGCTCAACCTGCAAGCCTTTATTTCACAACGACTGATTCCCCGTGAAAGCGGACGGGGTCGTGTGGCGGCGGTCGAAGTTTTGCTCAATTCGCCGATTATTGCCGACTTGATTCAAAAAGGCGAAGTCCACAACATCAAAGAAATGATGAAAAAATCAACCGGCATGGGCATGATCACTTTTGACCAAGCCTTGTATGATTTGTATGAAAACGGCGATATCAGCTATCAAGACGCCATTAAAAATGCCGACTCTGCCCACGATTTGCGCTTAGACATTCAATTACGAAGCCGTCGTGCGCAAAATGCCGGTCCGGATTTAGAATTGATTTAAAAGTAAAAGCTCCAAGGCATAAAAAAGGCCGTCTGAAACCTCACTACGAGTTTCAGACGGCCTTTATTCCATCAAATAATCAAGCCTGTTTCAGTTTTGCATCGGCATCACGCAAAGCAGTACGCAAACCTTCCTCGATAACCGGATGGTAGAACGGCATATCCAGCATTTGCGGAATCGTTATCTTCATTTGATGCGCCCAAGCCATCAAGTGTGCCAAATGTTCGGCAGCAGGGCCGACAACTTCCGCACCAATGAAACGGCCGGTCGCTTTCTCAGCATACAAACGCATATGGCCTTTGTTTACCAACATAACGCGGCTGCGGCCTTGGTTTCGGAAGGAAACTTCACCGATGACAAACTCATCAGGCTGATATTTCTCCGCAACTTGCGCGTATTTCAAACCGATAGTGGCAATTTGCGGACTGGTAAATACCACGCCGATTACGCTACGGCGCAAACCGCCCTCAATATTCGGGAAAATAGCGGCATTGTGACCGGCAATTTTGCCTTGGTCGGAAGCTTCATGCAGCAGAGGCAGTTGGTTGGATGCATCGCCTGCGATAAAGATGTGCGGAATGCTGGTTTGCATGGTCAGCGGATCGGCAACAGGCACGCCACGTGCATCTTTTTCGATATTCAGGTTTTCCAAACCGATATTGTCCACGTTCGGACGGCGACCGGCGGCAGCCAAAGCATATTCGGCATGGAATATACCTTTTTCGCCATCTTGTTCCCAATGAACTTCAACATTGCCTTCTGCGTCCAATTTGACTTCGGTTTTGGCATCCAAATGCAAAGTCAACTCTTCACCAAAAACGGTTTTGGCTTCTTCAGCGACAACAGGGTCAGAAATACCGCCAATCGCACCGGCCACGCCAAAAATTTCAACTTTCACGCCCAAACGGTGCAAAGCCTGACCCAACTCTAAGCCGATTACACCAGGGCCGAATACGGCCACACTCTTAGGCAGGGTATCCCAAGAGAAAACATCATCGTTCACAATCAAGCGATCGCCCAAAACTTCCCACTGAGGGAAAATCACAGGGCGCGAACCGGTGGCAATCACAAAACTTTTTGCAGTAATTTGAGTGTGATCATCGATTTGGACGGTATGTTCGTCAACAAATTTTGCCGTACCCATAATACGCTTGTCGGCAGGCCACTCTTCTACATCGCTGACCACAAAACCGACAAAACGGTCGCGTTCGGACTTCACGCGGTGCATGACTTCTTCGCCGTTTACCGTTACACTGTCTTTATCCAAATGCACGCCAAACGGATCGGTATGCAGAGCATGAT
>ERZ1699232.320-NODE-320-length-15013-cov-2.646514_pt1 | contig 15013 bp, 10 predicted proteins | sample MGYA00581529_ERZ1699232 | MGnify/ENA primary metagenome ERZ1699232 (study PRJEB42319, sample SAMD00040335) | human oral metagenome | material: saliva | host: Homo sapiens | study: EMG produced TPA metagenomics assembly of PRJDB4115 data set (Metgenomic analysis of...
CTCTGGAGCAGTTCCCGGATGCCCGCTCCGTCTCAATTGACACGTGGGGAGTGGACTGGGCTCCCCTTGATGAGAACGGCGACCTCGTCGGCGACGTTATCGCCTACCGTGATGAGCGCACCTCCCGCACCCTGGACGCCTTCCGTGAGCGCATCGGCGACCGCGAATTCTTCGATCTGACGGGAAACCAGCCGGCGACCATCAACACGGCGAACCAGCTGTTCGCCTACCTGCAGGAAAATCCCGCCGACGCTCAGCGCGTCGCGGGGGTACTCTTCCTGCCCGACTACTTCGTGTACCGACTGACGGGTGTCGTCGGCTGGTCTCGCACCATCGCCTCGACGTCCGGCCTGCTCACCCCCGGCGGCGGCGACTTCAACGACGAGGTCTTCGCCCGACTCGACATCCCGCGTGGCTGGTTCGGCGAGCTGTCTGCCGACCGAACCGTCGTCGGCCCATGCACGGTCCCCGGCCTCGAAACCCTGACCGTCGTGCGCGGCGGTGCCCATGACTCTGCCTGCGCGGTCCACGGCCTGCCCATCGAGGAAGGCAAGCGCGCTTACTTCCTGTCCTGCGGCTCCTGGTCCGTCCTGGGTGCCATCGAGGATCGGCCCCTCATGAGCGACATCGCTTTCAACATGGGCATCACCAATGAGGGCCGCACCGACGGGGGAGTGCGTCCCCTCTTCAACATCACCGGCATGTGGATTCTGCAGGAGATCCAGCGCCAGTGGGAGCGCGAGGGCACGCCCACCGACACCGACGAGCTGGTCGCCCAGGCGCGCGAGCTGCCCCCAGCCTCCGGCGTTTTCGACCCGGACGAGGAAGCATTCGCCACCCCCGGCGACATGCAGCGCAAGATCGACGAGGCCTTGGACGCCCAGGGCGCGGCACGTCCCGACTCCATGGCCGGCTACGTGCGCGTCATCATCGAGTCCTTCGCCCGCCGCTACGCCCGTGCGATCGGCGAACTGACCGAGGCTACCGGACTGGCTCCGGACCAGCTCAACCTCGTGGGCGGCGGCGCGCGCAACCGGCTCCTGTGCGACCTGACCGCCCAGATCTCGGGAGTGACCGTCGTGCGAGGCCCCATCGAGGCATCGACCTTCGGCTCCCTCCTCGCCCAGCTCGAAACCATCGGTGCTCTCGCCGAGGAAGACCGCGCCACCGTCATCGCAGCCAGTGCAGCAACCCATGTCCACGTCCCGACCCGCAGCTAAGAAGGTCTCGCTCGCCGACATCGCGCGGCGCGCAGGCGTCTCGACCAACACGGTCTCGCGCGTCGTGCGCGGGGATCCCGAGGTGTCGGAAAAGACTCGCGCGCGCATTGCGAAGCTCGTCGAGGAGTTGGGCTACGTGCCCAACTACGCGGCGCGAGCGCTCGCGGCCAAGCGCACCAGCATCCTTCAGGTCGTGCTGGCTGCGCCCATGTACCACGGGCACGGCACCGTGCTGCTGTCGATCCTCAACGCCTCCGCGCAGGCCGGGTACCACGTGTCCCTGTCCTACGCGTACGGGCCGGACGGGCAGCTGCGTTCCGACTTCGCGCCCTTCGACGTGGATGGCGTCATCATCCTGGGTGGTCAAGATCCCACAATCGACGTCGCGATCGAGGCGGGTAAGCGTTTCCCGACGGTTCTCATCCTGACGAGCGAGCAGGGACTCGACGGCATTTCGACCGTCGCGGTGGACAACGTGCGCGGCGCGCGCCTGGCCGCCGAGCACCTGCTCGCCCAGGGACTCACCGACGTTATCCATATTGCGGGTCCCTCCGGCTGGTCGGACGCGCAGATGCGCCGACTCGGCTATGAGCAGGCGTGCAAGGCCTACGACATCGAACCCGTCGTCCTTCAGCCCGACTCCTGGGACTCGCGCGACGGCTACGACGTCATGCGCGCGGCGGGCCGATTGCCGCAGGGGATTCAGGCGGCGAACGACCAGCTGGCTCTCGGCGCGATGCGTTACATCTACGAGCGTGGGGGAGTGGTTCCGCGCGACGTGCGGGTCGTCGGCTTTGACGACATCGACGGCGCTGACTCCTACGCGCCTCCGCTCACGACGATCCACCAGCCCTTTGACCGGCTGGGGCGCACTGCGGTGCGCCTCGTGCGTTCGCTCATGGACGGTGGCTCCTCCCAGGATATTGTTCTCGACCCCGAGCTGGTCATCCGGGCCAGTTCACACCTGTAAGAAAGGTACGTTCATGCTCTACGGTCCCATGACTCACCCCCAGTTCCTGCGTGCTTTGGCCGCCGCTGGCCACGGCTCGAAGATCCTGCTGGCGGACGCGAACTACCCGCACACGACGGGTGTGAACCCGCGCTGCGAGCTGATTTCGCTGAACCTTGCCCCGGGTCTGCTGGACGTCAGCCAGGTTCTCGATGTTCTTAAGCGCACGATCCCGATCGAGCGCGCCGAGATCATGACCCCCGCGCCCGACGCCGAGCCGGTGGAGATCCCGATTCACGACGAGTTCCGCGCGGCGCTGCCGGGTGTCGAGTTCGGCGAGATTTCCCGCTGGGACTTCTACGATGCCGCACGCGATGAGAACGTGGGCATCATCGTTGCGACGGGTGAGCAGCGCCTGTACGGCAACCTGCTGCTCACCGTCGGCGTGCGTGCGCCGGGGGAGTAAAACACTTCTCATGTCCGAGGCATGGACTCACTGAGGCGGCGACGTGCGCTTTCGTTTCATTTTCGTTTAATTGTGTGAGCCAGGTGCCAAGCTGTTGGGCGTTTGATGGCGGGCGGGCGGTCCCTGCGGGGCCGCCCGCCCGCTTGTTTATCCACATTTTGTCAAGGCAATGGGGCTTTGATTGGATGAGTGTGTGAACATGTGTGCCGCTGTGGTGCACGGCTGGGTGACTCGTCAATGTGATGTTGCATGCTTTCGTTTAAATGACTATTCTTTCCTTAATGAAAGCGAAAGCGACAGAAGGTTGTCGCGAATGTATCGAGAGGTGGGACCATGGGACGTGCAGAAGAACGCACGAACTACATCCTGGATCGCCTTGCCCGGGAGGGTGAGGTGAGCGTCGCGCAGCTTGCTTCCGATCTGGGAGTTTCGCCCGTGACCGTGCGTGCATCGCTCAAGTCTCTCGACGAGCAGGGCTACCTCGTGCGCACGCACGGAGGGGCACGTCCCACCACCTTCCGCAACATTCACCTGCGCCAGAACGATCGTGTTGAGATCAAGGAGCGCATCGCTCGCGCCGCCGCCGACATGATCCACGACGACGATCGCATCATGATCGAGGCCGGCACCACCTGCGCCCTCATTGTCAAGTACCTTACCGGCAAGCGCGGGGTTCAGGTTCTCACCAACTCCGTGCTGGTCTTCGCTAACGCCCGCTCCAACCCGAACCTCAACATCACGCTGACGGGCGGGCACTTCCGCGCCGAGTCCGAGTCCCTCGTGGGTCCGGTCGCAGAGCGCGCCATCAATGACTTCAACGCACGCGTCGCCTTCCTTGGAACCGACGGGTTCAGCGTTGATCGCGGCCTGACCACCCAGCTCGTAGAAGGTGGACAGGTCGGCTCCATTATGCGCACCCGCGCACAAGAGACGTGGCTGCTCGCTGACTCCTCCAAGTATGGGGAAGCCGGCTTTGTCAGCTTCATGGGGATCGACGAGGTCACCGGAATCATCACCGACGATGAGATCCCCGAAGAATCCATCAAGGAATTGGCCGAGCGCACGAAGCTGCGCATCGTCTAGGAGGAATTACATGGCCACCATCGTGGTGATGCCCCAGCTGGGCAACTCTGTTGAGTCATGCATCATCGTCGAGTGGATGATCGCTGAAGGCGACAGCGTCGCCGTCGACCAGACCCTCGCATCCATCGAGACGGACAAGTCGACGATGGAGGTCCCTTCCACCGCCGAGGGCACCGTCCTGAAGCTCCTGTGGGAGGAAGGCGACGAGGTCCCCGTCAAGGATCCGCTCATCATCGTCGGTGAACCCGGAGAAGACATCTCCGGCCTCGTGCCCGGTGACGACGCCGCACCCGTCGAGGATGCACCCGAAAAGGCAATCGCCGCACCCGAGCAGGCTGTCCCCGCCTTTGCTACCGAGCGAGCCACCGGCGCGGTCTCCCCACGTGCCCGCGCCCTGGCCGCCTCGGCGGGCCTGGATGCCTCGACCATTACCGAGGGTTCTGGCCCCCACGGTCGCGTCATCGAGCGCGACGTCGCCGCCGCAATCGCTGCGGGTCCCGTCCTGACTTCCGCCGCGCGCGCCGCCGGTGTCCAGGCCACCGAAGGCACCGGCATTGGTGGCCGCGTGAGCGTCGCCGACGGGGGACGGACGCCCGAGGCTGCCCCGGCCTCGCGCCCCGTTGCCTCCGCCCCTGCGGGTGCCGATTACCCCGGTGCCTCGACCACCGCCCCGCTCAAGGGCGTGCGCAAGGTCGTCGCCAAGCGCATGATGGAGTCCCTGACGACCACCGCGCAGCTGACCCTCAACACGACGGCGAACGCCGCCGGCATTCTCGCCATGCGCAAGAAGGTCAAGAACGCCGACCCGGCTCTGGGCCTGGGCAAGATCACGCTCAACGACCTGGTCTGCTTCGCCGTGTCGCGCACCCTGCCCAAGTACCCCGTGTTCAACGCCCACCTCGAGGACGGCGTACTCACCCAGTTCGAGCAGGTCCACCTCGGATTCGCGTGCGACACCCCGCGCGGCCTCCTCGTCCCCGTTATCCGCTCCGCGCAGACCCTGGGCCTCAAAGTGTTCTCCGACGAGGCCAAGCGCCTGGCGGGCGGTGCCATCGACGGCACCATCGCCCCCGACTTCCTGAGCGGCGGCACCTTCACGGTCTCCAACATCGGCTCCTTCGGTATCGAGACCTTCACCCCCGTCATCAACCTGCCCCAGACGGCCATCCTGGGCGTCGGCGCGATCACCCCGCGCCCGACCGTGGCCGCAGACGGCTCGATCGGCGTGGAGCAGCGCCTCAACCTGTCGCTGACGATCGACCACCAGGTCATCGACGGCGCGGACGGCGCTCGCTTCCTGCGCGACCTGGTCGCCGCCATCGAAAACATCGACGTGACCGTTCTGGCCTGAGGAAAGAGGAATACTCATGAGTGACACGCATTTTGACGTCATCGTCCTCGGTGCGGGCCCCGGCGGCTACCTGGCCGCCGAGCGCCTCGGACACGCGGGCAAGAAGGTCGCCCTCGTTGAGGAGCAGTACCTGGGCGGCACCTGCCTGAACGTGGGCTGCATCCCCACCAAGACCCTGCTCAACGGCGCGAAGAACTACCTGCACGCCAAGGAAGCCAGCCAGTTCGGCGTGGACGCCCAGGGCGTGGCCGTCAACTGGACGCAGATGCAGGCCTGGAAGGATCAGGTCGTCAAGGGCCTGGTCGCCGGCGTCGCAGCCACCGAGCGCAAGGCGGGCGTGACCGTCATCAACGGACGAGGCCACCTCGACGCCCCCGGTCGCGTGACCGTCGAGGGCACGACCTACACCTCGGACCACGTCATCATCGCCACGGGCTCCGTGCCGTCCATGCCCCCGTTGCCCGGCACCCAGGACAATCCGGCGCTGGTTGACTCTACGGGCATCCTGTCCCTGCCCGAGGTCCCCTCCCGCCTCGCGATCATCGGCGGCGGCGTTATCGGCGTCGAGTTCGCCTCCCTGTACTCCACCCTGGGTTCGCAGGTGACCGTCATCGAGATGGCCCCCGAGATTCTGCCGTTCATGGACGACGACCTGGCCGCCAAGGCCCGCGCCGCCATGAAGGACGTAACCTTCGAGCTGGGCTGCCGCGTCGAGTCACTCGACGGAGGCACCGTCCACTACTCCAAGGGCGAGAACAAGTTGAGTGTCGAGGCCGACGTGGTCCTCATGGCCGTTGGCCGCCGTCCCGCGACGGTGGGCTGGGGCGCGCAGGAGGCTGGCCTCGAGATTAACCGCGGCATCGTCGTTGACGACACGATGCGTACCAATCTGCCCAACGTGTGGGCTATCGGCGACGTCACGGGACGCTCCCTGCTGGCGCACGCCGCCTACCGCATGGCGGAGATCGCCTCGGCGAACATCCTCGACCCGACCGCGAAGAAGCGCGGCGAGGTCATGCGCTGGCACACCGTCCCGTGGGCCGTCTTCTCGATCCCCGAGGCCGCCGGCGTCGGTCTGACCGAGTCCGCCGCTCAGCGCGAGGGCCGCGACGTCCTCGTCGCCAAGGTCCCCGCCCTCATGTCCGGCCGCTTCATCGCGGAGAACGGCTTCAAGGCCCCCGGCGAGGCGAAGATCCTCGTTGACCCCACGACCCACCAGGTGCTGGGCATCCACGTGCTGGGCGCGTATGCCGCTGAGATGATCTGGGGCGCGCAGGCCGTCCTCGAGATGGAACTGACCGTCGAGGACCTGCGCCAGGTCGTCTTCCCGCACCCCACTGTTTCCGAGGTCATCCGCGAAGCCGCGTGGGCCGTCAAGCTCTAACGAACAACTACATCAAGGAAGAGTAGAACAATGACTCAGTCTCTTATCATCGACCCCAATGAGGTGCGTCGCCCCGGGTACGTGAAGTTCCCCGAGGTCCCCGTCAACCAGTACACCTTCGACCGTGACACCGAGATCGCCCGCTACGGCGAAAAGGGCATGGTCCAGATGCTCCACGACATGATCGTCGTGCGCACCTTCGAGTCGATGCTCGACTCCATCAAGAAGACCGGCGCCTGGGAAGGCGTCGAGTACAACCACCCCGGCCCCGCCCACCTCGGCATCGGCCAGGAGAGCGCCTACGTCGGCCAGAGCTACGTGCTGTCGCCCGATGACTTCATCTTCGGCTCGCACCGCTCCCACGGCGAGATCCTCGCCAAGTGCTACTCGGCCATGCACCAGATGGATGAGGGCCAGCTTGAGGGCATCATGAAGGGCTTCCTCGGCGGCGAGACCCTGTCCTACGCCGAAAAGATCGGCTACAAGGACACGAAGGACCTCACCGAGAACTTCATTCTCTTCGGAGCCCTCGCGGAGATCTTCGCCCGCAAGTCCGGCTTCAACCGCGGCCTGGGCGGCTCGATGCACACCTTCTTCCTGCCCTTCGGCTCCTACCCGAACAACGCGATCGTCGGCGGCTCCGCCCCGATCGCGAACGGCGCGGCCCTGTTCAAGCGCATCAACCGCAAGCCCGGCATCGTCGTCTCCAACGTCGGTGACGCCGCCCTGGCCTGTGGCCCCGTGTGGGAGGCCCTGAACTTCGCGTCGATGGATCAGTTCCGCTCCCTGTGGCGCGAGGAGGACGGTGGCAACCCGCCGATCCTGTTCAACTTCTTCAACAACTTCTACGGCATGGGCGGCCAGACCTTCGGCGAGACCATGGGCTACGAGATCCTCGCCCGCGTGGGCGCGGCCCTCAACCCCGAGGCCATGCACGCCGAGCGCGTCGACGGCCTCAACCCGCTGGCCGTCGCGGATGCGACCACCCGCAAGAAGAAGATCCTCGAGGAGGGCCGCGGCCCCGTCCTCATGGACACCATCACCTACCGCTTCTCCGGCCACTCGCCGTCGGACGCCTCCTCGTACCGCACGAAGGAAGAGGTCGAGCTGTGGGAGCAGGTGGACTGCATCAAGGAGTACTCCAACCTGCTCATCTCCAACGGCCTGACCACGCAGGACGAGATCGACGGCTACGCGGCCTCGCTGACCGAGAAGCTCGTCAAGGTCCTCAAGCTCTCGATCGACGACGAGGCCACGCCGCGCGTCGCCGACGGCTACATCGACTCCGTCATGTTCTCCAACGAGAAGGTCGAGGCCTTCGACGACGCGACCCCCGAGATCGACCTCGAGGACAACCCGCGCGTCAAGGCGCTGGCCAAGAAGGTGCGCACCTCCGTCGACGAGAATGGCAAGCCCGTCTCCAAGATGCGCATGTACCAGTTCCGTGACGGCCTGTTCGAGGCGATGCTGCACCGCTTCAAGACCGACCCGACGATGGCCGCATGGGGCGAGGAAAACCGCGACTGGGGCGGTGCCTTCGCCGTCTACCGCGGTCTGACCGAGGCCCTGCCGTACCGTCGCCTCTTCAATTCGCCCATCGCCGAGGCCTCGATTGTGGGCGCTGGCGTCGGCTACGCGATGGCCGGTGGCCGCGCGGTCGTCGAGCTCATGTACTGCGACTTCCTGGGCCGCTCCGGTGACGAGGTCTTCAACCAGATGGCCAAGTGGCAGTCGATGAGCGCCGGCCTGCTCAAGATGCCTCTCGTCCTGCGCGTGTCCGTGGGTGCGAAGTACGGTGCCCAGCACTCCCAGGACTGGAGCGCGCTCGTCGCCCACATCCCGGGCCTGAAGGTCTACTTCCCGACGACCCCGACCGACGCGAAGGGCATGCTCAACCTGGCGCTTGCCGGAACCGACCCGGTCGTGTTCCTGGAGAGCCAGAAGCTCTACGACAAGGGCGAGGACTTCGAACCCGGCGGCGTGCCCGAGGGCTACTACGAGACCGAAGAAGGCGAGCCGGCGATCCGCCGCGAGGGCAGCGACATCACGATTGCCGCCTACGGCGCGACCGTGTACAAGGCCCTCGAGGCTGCGGACGTCCTGGCTGAGAAGTACGGCCTGAGCGCTGAAGTCATCGACCTGCGCTTCGTCGCCCCCCTGAACTACGACAAACTCATCGCGTCCGTGAAGAAGACCGGTCGCCTCGTCCTCACCTCGGATGCGGTCGAGCGTGGCTCCTTCCTCAACACGGTTGCCGCCAACGTGCAGACCCTTGCCTTTGACGCGCTCGACGCGCCGATCGCGGTCGTTGGCTCGCGCAACGGCATCACGCCCGGCCCCGAGCTGGAGTCGTTCTTCTTCCCGCAGGTCTCCTGGATCCTCGACGCGATTCACGAGCGCATCCTGCCGCTGCCCGGCCACGTGCCCACCACGAAGCACTCGACCGAGGCCGAGATCGCTCGCCTGAACCGCGAGGGTCTCTAACAAGCACTGGGGGCGGGCTGCTCCCCTTTCCGGCCCGCCCCCGTCCGAGGCTCGCATTCCCTGACGCGAGCCACGCGAGGCCGGGGCAACCTCCTCCTCACCTGTGCCCCGGCCTCGCGTCCCCTTCCTTTCTCCACATTTTTCTCCACCCAACGAAGAGATGGCAGAACCCATGGACATCACCAACGACCCGGCAGCAACCCCGGCCCAGCGCATCGAGGCGCTGCGCGCCGGCGTGGCCGACGAGCACTTCCCCAGCTGGGTGCCCGAGTCGAACAACCACATCCACACGTGCTTCTCGTTCAGCCCCTACACGCCCACGCACGCCGCGCTGCTCGCGCGTCGCAACGGCCTGCGCGTCGTCGGCTCGGTCGACCACGACTCGATCGGCGCCGCCGCTGAGATGAGCGAGGCGACCCGCATCCTGGGCATGGGTTCCGTCACCGGCTTCGAGATCCGCGCCCGCTTCGGCGAGGGCACGCCGCTCGCGCAGCGCAAGCTCAACAACCCCGATTCCGAGGGCGTCGCCTACATGACGGTTCAGGGTGTGCCCGCCCCGGTCCGCGAGAAAGTCGCCGAGTGGCTCGCCCCCAAGCGCGCCGCCCGCCTCGAGCGCACCCTCGCCATGGCCGAGAGCGCCAACAAGATCCTCACCGACCTGGGCCTGGAGCCCTTCGACCCGCAGGCGGACATGGTCGGCATCTCCCAGTACGCCAATGGCGGTGGGATCACCGAGCGCCACCTGCTGGCCGCCATGGCCTCAGCCCTCATCCGCGGTTTCGGCCGCGGTCCCGCCCTGGTCCAGGGCCTGGACTCGATGGGCGTCGAGATCCCCGAATCCCTCGCACGCGTCCTGTCCGACGCCGACAACCCGCACCTCATGTACGACCTGCTGGGCGTCCTGAAGGCCAACTACCTGGATCGCATCTACATCCAGCCCACCGACGAGCTGCCCAGCGCCGCCGAGGTCGTCGAGTTCGCCGACTCGGTCGGCGCGATCGCCACCTACGCCTACCTGGGTGACGTGTCCGCCTCGCCGACGGGCGACAAGAAGGCCGAGAAGTTCGAGGACGACTTCCTCGACGAGCTCTTCGAGTACATGGAGTCGATCGGCCTGCGCGCCGTCACCTACATGCCTCCGCGCAACACCCCCGAGCAGCTTGAACGCATCCACGCGCTCGCGGCCGCCCACGGCATGCTCGAAATCTCGGGCGTGGACATCAACCAGCCTCGCCAGCGCTTCACCTGCGAGGAGCTGCGCCGCCCCGAGTTCGCGGACCTCAACGAGGCCACGTGGGCCCTCGTCGCGCACGAGGCCCTGTCCTCCGTGGATCCCTCCCTGCACCTGCTGGGCCGCACGGGTCGCCTGACCCCCGAGGCCCTCGCCGAGCGCATCAGCCAGTACGCACCCCTGGGTCGCGCGATTGCCGACGGCGAGGACGCCGCCGCTGTTGCCGCCCGAGCCACATCGATTAACTGACGATCACCGTCAAGAAAGAGAGACATCATGAGTAACGCTCCCGAGGTACGCGGGCTCTTCCTCAAGGCCCTCGGCCGCCCCGTCATCGTGGCCCCCAGTTCGGCGGAGCCGACCGTCACCTTCGACGGCCCGCTCACCGAGGTCTGCCCCTGCTCCCTGAAGGAGACGGAGCTTCCCGTCGTCGTTCGCGCTGGTGAAGAGACATTCGAGGTCCGCGCCACCGCCACCGGTGAGCGCGCCATCAACGGCCGCGTCGCCCTCGTGACGGGTGGCGCCCAGGGCTTCGGCGCTGAGATCGCGCGCGGCCTGGTGGACGCCGGCTGCTTCGTGTACGTCGCCGACCTGAACGGTGAGGGCGCTGCCGCCAAGGCGGCCGAGCTCGGCGGCGAAGGCGTCGCCCACCCGATCACGGTCAACGTCGCCGACGAGGAATCCGTCGCCGCGATGGCCTCCGAGATTGAGCGCGTCACCGGCGGCCTCGACCTGGTCGTCTCCAACGCGGGCATCGTGCGCGCCGGCTCCGTCCTCGAGCAGGACGCCTCCGCGTTCCGCCTGTCCACGGACATCAACTACGTGGCCTTCTTCCTGGTCACCAAGCACCTGGGTCAGCTCCTGGCCCGCCAGCACTCGACTGCCCCCGAGTGGCTGACCGACATCATCCAGATCAACTCCAAGTCCGGCCTCGTCGGCTCGAACAAGAACGCCGCCTACGCGGGCTCGAAGTTCGGCGGCATCGGTCTGGTCCAGTCCTTCGCCCTCGAGATGGTTGCTCACGGCGTGAAGGTCAACGCAATCTGCCCCGGCAACTTCTACGACGGCCCGCTCTGGTCCGACCCGGACCGCGGCCTCTTCGTCCAGTACCTGAACTCCGGCAAGGTCCCCGGCGCCAAGACGGTCGCCGACGTCAAGGAGTTCTACGAGGCGAAGGTCCCCATGCGCCGCGGTGCCCAGGGCATCGACGTCCTGCGCGCGATCTTCTACATCGTCGAGCAGGAATACGAGACCGGCCAGGCCGTGCCCGTCACGGGCGGCCAGGTGATGCTCTCCTGACAGTGTCACGAGGCCGGGGATCCCAGCGGGTTTCTCGCCAGCTCCCCGGCCTCGTCCTTTCTTCCCACGTCCAGTTGTTTTTCCAGTGAAAGAGTCAGTCATGACCCAGATTCCCTCCACCCAGTACGCGATTCAGATCGTCGGCAAGGAAGAGTTCGTCGTTAACCCGGCGAAGCCCGTTGACCCCGTTGGCCCGACGCAGATCATGCTCGAGGTCGAAGCCTGCGGCATTTGCTTCTCTGATACGAAGCTGCTCCACCAGTTCGATGGCCACCCGCGCAAGTCGGACGTGGTGGCGGGTATCGACCTGGATGCTCTTAAGGACATTCCTTCCTACCACCCGAACCAGGAGGCCGTGACGCCCGGCCACGAGCCCGTCGTCCGCGTCGTGCAGGTTGGTGAGAAGGTCACGCACTTCAAGGTCGGTGACCGTCTGCTGGTTCAGGCTGACTGGAAGCACCTGCGTACCGCGAAGTCGAACGGTGCCTTCGGCTACAACTTCGACGGCGCCCTCGAGGAGTTCGTCGTCGTCGACGAGCGCTGCGTCGTGTCCCCGGACGGGGAAGAGTACCTGATCCACGTGTCGGAGGGGCCGTCGGCCGCCGCCATTGGCCTCATCGAGCCCTGGGCGACCGTTGAGGGTTCCTACGCGTGGGTGGAGCGCGATCACGTCGCCGATGGTGGCCGCCTGCTGGTCGTCGGCGAGGGCGACATCGACGCTCTGACCGCCGAGTATAAGCCCGCCGAGGTTGTGCGCGTTGCCGCTGAGGAGCTTGAGGGCGTCGAGGGAGAGTTCGACGACGTCGTGTTCTTCGGCTCGGACGCCGACGCCATCGAGAAGGCCGCGCTCCTGATCGGCACCCGCGGCACCATGTGCGTCGTCCTGGGCGGCGAGACGATCTCCCGCAAGGTCTCCCTGGACATCGGCCGCGTCCACTACGACTTCACCCGCTTCTGCGGCACGACCGGCTCGGACCCGCGCGAGGGCTACGCCTGGATCCCCGCCAACGGCGACCTGCGCGAGAACGACCGTTGCGTCTTCGTCGGCGCCGCCGGCCCGATGGGCGTCATGCACACGATGCGCGCCGTCACCTCGGGTGTCCCCGGCATCTCCGTGGTCGGCACCGACCTGTCGGACGAGCGCCTGGCGAACCTCGCGGCCGTCGTCGGCCCGACCGCCGAGAAGAACGGCGTGCCCCTCGACATCGTCAATACCTCCTCGACGCCCCTGGAGTTTGGCTACACCTACGCGACGTGCCTCGTGCCCGTTCCCGCGCTGGTCTCCCAGGCCGTTGACCTCCTGGCCCAGGGCGGCATCCTCAACGCGTTCGCGGGAATCCCGGCTGGCACGTTCGGTGATTTTGACCTGCAGGGCATCATCGAGCGCCAGATCTTCATGCTGGGAACCTCCGGTTCGGACGTGTCCGACATGCGCACGGTCCTGCGCAAGATCGAGGACGGCGTCATCGACACCACGATCTCGCTGTGGGCGGTCACCGGCATGGCGGGCTTCGGCGACGCCATCAATGCGGTGATGAACCGTACCTCGGGCGGCAAGATCATGGTCTTCCCGTCGCTGCACGACCTGGGCCTCACGCCGCTGAGCGAGCTGGCCGAGAAGTTCCCGCAGGTCGCCGCCGCCATGAAGGACGGCCTGTGGACCAAGGAGTCCGAGGAAGCGCTGCTCGCCACCCGCTGAGCGCTCCGTCTCGACCTTCGCCCCGGCCTCGTCTGTCACCGGACGAGGCCGGGGCATCTTTGTGCGCGTCGCTCTCGTTTGCGCTGGTTGGGGGAAGATGACGTCCCTCTGCGGCCTGGGCCGCCGCCGCGCGGTCTCGCTGGTACTCGGACTTGCCCGCGAAAGTGGTTCCCGCGCGCCCTCGTTTCTGTCATAGTAGTGTCAGGCGTGCGCTCGTCGGAACGAGGAGGTTGCCGTGAGATTCAACGATTGCACGACAAACGAGGGCTACGTCGCGTTGCAGGCGTGGCTGGTCGGCCAGCTGAACCCGCGCGCGCCTCACGCGGCGGACCTCTTTGCGCAGGACAGCGAGTGCCTCTACGATGCCTTCCTCTCCGTGCTTGTCGGCACGAGGCTGGGGTTCGCGGACTACGACGATAATCAAGCCCATCACGGGCTCTACGTCTTCGACTTTTTCGTCGGTGACATCGAGGCGCCGCCGCTCGGCAGGGGCGTTGATGGGCAGAGAGTGCCCGGCATGGCGGGGGACCCTGCCGCGGACGGCGCCGCCCGAGCGATGTGCCACGCGATCGTCGACACGTGGCTCGGGGACACGAGCGCACACATCCCGTTCGTGGCATCTGTGATTGCCTCCGTGGCCACCCTCGAGCTCGTCGCCGATGTGAGCGTCGACGAGTGCGTCTTCGAGTGTGACCTGCCGCCGGGCTACGCCCGCTCCACCGCAAACAAACCGTGGGAAGACGGCAGCCTGCCCATTGGCGCGCTGGATTTGTCCCTGGTTGCCCTTGGTCCGCTCATCTACGTCGAGGCGGGCGTGCGATATGGGAGACAGGTTCTGTCATGCTCGGGATTCGACGAGGCCTTGGTCTCGTGTGTGCAGATGGGGCTCACCGTGGAGTCCTCCATGGCCTCCGGCGCCGGAGTGGCGGCCGCTCTGCGCGCCCCGCACGGGGGCCCTGAGATGCTCGGGTGGGCTGCCGACACAGTGGCTCGAGCCCTTTCCGCGTGCGGGCACGTCGGCGGACTGCACATCCGCGCCTGGCTGGGCGACGCATAGGAATCCCGCGGCGTTCGCCCGCCGCCCATGCGCATAAACGTGCCACGGCCTCGTCGATGCGAGGCCGGGGCAAGGCGTGGGGAGCAGTGCTCGCTTAGACGGCCGCCTTCTCGGCAGCGTCCTTGGCGGAGGCCGGAGCCTTCTTGTCCTGCCAGTAGTCCAGCTCGGAGGGATCCAGACCAATCGAGGAGGCGGTAAACTTCGGGTCCAGGCCCTCCTTGCGCTGCGCCGTGTAGTCGTTCGCGCAACGGACGGCGATGCGACCGAGGATCACGATGACCGGCAGGTTGATGAGCGCCATGAGGCCCATGAGGATGTCACCCAAGCTCCACGCGACCTCGAACTTCAGCAGCGCACCGCAGAAGACCAGGGCAGCTGCCACGAGGCGGAAGGCCGTCAGCATCCACTGTTCCAGCTTGATGTTGCGCAGCAGGAAGCGGAAGTTGACTTCGGCGTAGTAGAAATTGCCCACCAGCGTCGTGAACGCGAAGAGGAACAGTGCCACCGAGATGAAGACCTGCGCGATCGGTTGGCCGAGCACCGTAGCCATCGCGTCCTTCACGAGGGGAGCGCCGGTGACGCCGCCGTCGTCACCGACACCCGAGGAGAGGACCACGAACGCGGTGAAGGTACAAATGATCATCGTGTCGATGAAGACCGAGAGCATCTGAACGAGGCCCTGCTTGGCAGGGTGCGACACGGAGGCGGAGGCTGCGGCGTTCGGCGCGGAACCCACACCGGCCTCGTTCGAGTAGAGGCCACGCTTGATGCCGTACATCATCGCGGAGCC
>ERZ1699232.321-NODE-321-length-15010-cov-6.260230_pt1 | contig 15010 bp, 6 predicted proteins | sample MGYA00581529_ERZ1699232 | MGnify/ENA primary metagenome ERZ1699232 (study PRJEB42319, sample SAMD00040335) | human oral metagenome | material: saliva | host: Homo sapiens | study: EMG produced TPA metagenomics assembly of PRJDB4115 data set (Metgenomic analysis of...
TTTGTCCTTTTACTTGTTTACCATCTTTAGCGAAGTAATAGGTATCAGCACCGATTTTAACTTCACCAGTTACTGTCTTACCATTAGAACCAATATAATACCAATTGTTATCACCTGTTGTGAAGAATTCATTAGTCAAACGTTCACCTGTTGCAGCATCGTACTTGCTATAGGTACCATCTGCATTCTTAACAACGCCACCTTTAACTTGGCTTCCATCTTCTTTAAAGTAGAGGTGTTGTCCATTGATAACTTGAGCACCTGTAACAGTCTTACCGTCAGCGCCTGCATAGTACCATACATTTCCATCAGTTGTGAAGAATTCGTTAGTAACTAATTCTCCAGAACCTTCTTTGTACTTACTATAAGTACCATCTGCATTCTTAACAACGCCACCTTTAACTTGACTTCCATCTTCATTAAAGTAAAGTTTTTGACCATTGATAACTTGAGCACCTGTAGCGGCAACACCATTTTCATCGAAGTGGTACCATTTACCATCGATGTTCCTCCAAGTGTTCTTGATAGCATTACCAGTATGAGCTTCGAAGTAATAAGTCTTACCTTTATAGGTTGCTAACTTATCTTTAGTTTGGAAACCATCTTCACCAAAGTATTGTGTGGAACCATCGATAACAGTAAGACCTTTAGCCATGACACCTTCATTAGTGAAGTAACGGAATTTCACAACCTTAGATTCATTACCATCTTTATCAGTTTCAGTTACATCAAATTTAGTGTAACCACCCTTGTACATTTGACCTTTATAGTTATAAAGGTAAGTATTACCGTTAGCATCAACATAGAAGGCATTGCTCAACATGATACCATTTGGCAAGAAACGATAAACATCTTTACCATTTGGTGAGTATTCACCATTTGTAACCATGTGACCACGTGCATCAAAGTAATAGGTATTTCCATTGAAAGTAACAAAGGCAGATTTAGCTTGATTACCACTTGTACCGAAGTAAGTGATTCCCTTACCATCATTTGAGAACCCAGTAACAGCCTTTTCATTTCCTGTCAATTGAAGAGGAATGAAGTTACCTTCTTTAGTGACAGTGAAATATTTACCAGTTGCTTCATCGCTAAGTACATAGCCAACACCGCGGTCAAGAACGTTTGTTCCGTTGAAGTATTTAGCCTTCCATTGTTTCAATTTAACAGAATCATCAATTGGTTTACCAGTTGAGATCATGTTTTCCGTAAACATTTTAGGGTACTTAGCTTTAAGTTCAGCTAAGAATTCGCCACCATATTGAGCTTGGTAATCCCTACCTGATGACTTAGAGTTAGCTACATAAAGTGAGTGATCAATGATAGCATCTGCAATCTTACGTCCAGCACCATCAGTACGAGTCGCTGTTACGACTTCTTTACCTGGCAATTGGTAAATTTGGTCTGGAACCCAGTCAGCGATTGCTTGGATACCAGCCTTGTGAAGTGCTTTAAGAGCATCACGTAGATCTTCTTTAGAACCGTATTTATTGTTCTTACTCATGGCAAGATCGTAACGGTCTGCAAAGGCATAACCATTTTGGATGACTGAGTCAAGGAAGGTACCATCGTCAGCAGATACAAATTGAGGTGCCATTTCAAATGATGTTACGCCCCATGATTTGAACAAATCAACATTTTCAGCAATCTTACGGTTAGTATAGACTGAAGGATCTGAACCATCTGGAATAGTTTGGAAGTTAGAGAATCCTTCGTAGATCAATTGTGAATCATAAGCTTCAGTCGCTTTAAGAGTCAACTCTCCTTCTTTTTTAGCTTCTGTTGAAGGCGCTACTCGAATATCTTGATCATCTGAAGCTCCAACTGGAACCCAAACTGCTACGAAACCAGACATATCAAATGTTTCATAACCCTTAATGTCATTCGCACCGAAAGTCAAGACACCGTTGCTGTCTGTTTCTTTCACGTAACCTGCTGCGATTGCATCTGCATCAGATGTAAAGTTCTTGATACCATCAGCTGTACCAACAATCAAAGCACGGTATTTTTGGTTGGCATGGATTTTACCCATTTCAACATTAAGTTTAGCTGATTGATCCAAATTCAATTTTGGATTGTTAGCTACAAGTGTTACCTGACCAGAAGTACGGCTGTATTTAGAACCTTCTGTATCATTAGCTGTCATAATGTCTTTACCATAACGTACTGAAGTGTAGACTTCATTTGTGCGGTAAAGTTCAACATCTGAATTGTCCATCTTACCATCAGTTGGCAACCAGTATGAACGTTGTGCTTGCCCACCAGATACATACTTGATACGACTCTTCATCAAGTTAACAATGGTATCGTAATATGGAGACTTAGTTTCCATGTAGTGACCATCATCTGTATAAAGGTCTCCATAGTAGACACGAGTGATAGTTTCCATGTTTTGCAACATAACAGCGTAGGCTGCTGGGATGTTGTTCAAGGTATATTTTTTGTCGCTGCTGAGCATGTCTTTGTTGTAAATCTCAAAGGCTTGCTTCATTTCAGCATCAGTAATCGTGAAACCATCTGATTTTGGATTGATTTCTTTCTTGATGATTTCAGCAATAATATCTTGAACGTTGTTATCATGGGCACGGATAAAGACGTAGTTTCCTGACGCATCTCCGTATTTCTCGTTGTATTTACCGATTGTAGACTGTTTAACTGTTCCGTCTTCGTTATAGGCCTTGCTTCCATCTTTGTTAATCCAATCAGTCTTTTCATCACGTTGTGTCGTGTTGAAAGTATTGTTATACAAAGGACTTACAGCTGGTGTACGTTCTTTGATTGGTTTAGCCAATGAGAAGAGGAGAGCCAAACGTTGTTTGTTTTCCATAGCAAGCGCAGCGCCATCTGTCTTGTCATTGTAGTGGTTGTCATTAAGGCTCCATGCTTCAAGGACTGAGATGTGAGCAAGAGCGTTTGCTTCAGATTTGTTAACACCATAGTACTCACGGAAGTAGTTTGTGTAGAGTTGAAGCATGTCTGCATCGACATTATCTACCGCGTCGACACGGATACCATCGAAGTTAGCATCCTTGTCACCCATAACGATTGAACCCCAGTTCATAAGGTAGTGGATTTGGTTCAATTGTTCCGCTTGAACAACTGGGTTTGACAAATCTACGTCATTAGCTAGCAAGAAGTCGAAACCACCCATGTGGTTTGGATCTGATTGCTCATCAAGAATTGATTTATCAATTGTACCAGTCTGGTTAGTTGCTGTACGGTTCAAACGACGATAGTCAGAATTCGCCCATGGTGTACGTGAATCATTCACATAAAGAAGGGCACCACCTTGAAGGTGATCTTCGCCGCCACCTTTAGAGTAGTTTTCAGTTTCTTTGTTCCATTGTGGTTGTGTCTTAACAAAGGCAGAGATAGTTTCACGCAACCATTGTGTTGATTTTTCAGCCTGAATCTTTTGCTCAATCTTGATTTGAATGTCCTTAGCAGCAACTTTCAAAGTTTCTTGCTTATCTGTACTTGAATATTTAGCATCCAAGTTAAATACTTTAGACATGTAGTTCAAGTAGTTAACTTGTGTATCTACATTTGGCCACCAAGCCATCAAAAGTGGACGGAAATCTTCTGCAGTTGATGCTTGCCAAGTTACACCATCTTTGATGATAGAAGCTGGACGGTACCAGCTATCTGCAGTCAAATAACCATCAATCAATTCAAAGCTAGCTTCAGATGAATCGTAGGCACGGTTATTTATTGAGAAACCATCAACAATATTTGTTGTTCCTGGTGTGAAAGAGTATGTTGATGAACTTGTAAGAGCACCATCTTTACCGAAGTAAAGCAATTGACCATTTACAGTAATGGCAAAGTTTTCTTTGTGTGAACCATCTTCATTAACATAGTAATATTTACCATCAATGTTTTTGATGTTTTTCAAGGAAAGCGCAGCTTCTACTTCTGAATCTTTCAAAGCAGCTTCTGGCGCCTTAACTTCTGTATTAACAACTTCAGCCTTCACTGTTGCTGGTTGTTCTTCTGCTTTTTCAGTTGTAACAGCTGGTGCATCTGTTGTCACAACTGCTTCTTTATTTGGAACAGCTGCCACTGCTACATCAGCTGTTGTTGCTGTTGTAGCTGCTTCAGCTGTTGCTTGTGTGTTCGTTGTAGTCGCTGTTTCTACAGCATTTGTTTCTTTAGCAGGTGTTAAAACATCTGCTTCTTTTGTATTTGTACGTTTATCGGCTTCTTTGGTTGCTTCAGGAGAAGTAACTAAAGAAGCTGTTGTACCTGAATTTGATTGAGTTACTGTCTTATCTTGAGTTTCATCCGCTGAAACTGAAGATGTTGTTACAGACAATCCTCCCAAGACAGTAGCAAGTGCTACAGAAGCAACTGCAATTGTAACCCATTGCTTCTTAACTTTATGAAGCTTATAGTGTATCTTATTTTCCATTATAATTTTCCCCGTGATTTTATTTGTCAAAATCAGACTGAAATCTATCCGATTTCAAACAGTTATATTATATCATTATTTTCTAACTATTTCTCGAATTAATTATTTTTTTATAAAATATATGTTACATAACATTAATATTAGAAAAACTTTGTAACACACCTATTTCATAGGTTTTCAATTCTCATTTTCATATCATTTGATAACTAAAACTATTTTTCATAAAAGCCGCCAAAGTCCTTGATACAATAGCTTTTACAATGATTCTGACTCAAAATTGATATTTGTCAGATTTTTTCTTTAAGGAGCATAAAAAGGCAAAATTTCTTTAAACGATTCTCGTTTTCAAGAAATTTCACCTATAAATTCATGTCAAATCATATCGTTTTTCACTTAATCTCTCAGATTAAGATTAGATTGATTGATTATTTATTTATCAAAATCAGCATAACCATTTTCATCGAAGAAGACAGTCGTACCGTCTTGGAAAGTAATCCATGTGTTTGTCACACGTTCTCCAAGAACTGATTCGTAGTATTCTACTCCTTTTGGTGTGCTGATTGGGCTACCTTTAACTTGACGTCCCAAATTATCAAAGTAATATTCTTTACCATCGATATTTTGGCGTCCTGTTACAGCCTTACCATCTTTGAAGTAGTACCAAACATTGTTACCAGTTGTCAAGAAACGGTTATTGAGACGCTCCCCTGAATCTTTATCATAGTAAGAAAGTGAACCGTCAGCATTCTTAACAAAGTCACCTTTAACTTGGCTACCATCTTCTTTGAAGTAATAGTTTTTACCGCCAATGCTATAGGCACCTGTCACGATTTCACCATTATCTTTGGCATAGTACCATGTCTTACCACCATCAAGAGTGAAGAAATCAGATTTGACTTGGCTTCCATCAGCATTGAAGTAATAGTTAAGGTGGTCAATTGTTTGACGACCTGTGGCGAGGTTACCATCCTTATCAGCATGGTACCACTTGCCGTTTACTTCGAAGAACTTGTCTTTAACCTTGTAACCATTATCTACAGTGTAGTAGCTAATCTTGCCATTTTCAGTAACAAATTCACCTTTAACTTGGGCACCATTTGCACGGAAGTAGTATTCGTGACCATCCAAAGTAAGGGCACCTGTCACATTTTTACCAGCTGCATCACGGTAGAACCATGTTGAGCCATCTGTTGTGTAGAATTCACCCTTCTTAGCTTGTGCATAGCCTTGATCGTTGAATTCATACCAGATACCATCGATTTCTGCCCAACGATTTGTGTAGGCATTACCTGAATTTTTATCAAAGAAGTAGAGTTTTCCGTCTGGAGTCACATACTTAGTACCTTTAGCTTGGAAGCCATTTTCATCAAAGTATTGCAATCCTCCACCAGCATAAGTCAAGCCAACAGCCATTTCTCCAGTTGGTGAGAAATAACGGAATTTAGCTTCTGTTTCTGAAGTACCTTCTTTCGGTACATCGAATACAAAGTAACCATCTTTGTATTGCTCACCAAAGCTACCAAAGTAATAATATTTACCATCTTGTTGATAAATAGAATCACGAAGCTGTACACCATTTGGCAAGAAGAAATAAGTCTTACCATCGATATCTTGACGACCAGTCAACATATAACCTTCTTTATCGAAGTAATAGTAATTTCCAGCATATTTAATGAAAGCATTCTTAGCTTGGAAACCACTATTATCAAAGTAGGCCATACCCTTACCATCATAGTAGAAACCTGTCTTACCACCTTGGTCTGTCAAAGGTTTTGGCAAGAAGATGCCATTATCAGTAACTTGATAATAGCGACCAGTAGCATCGTTACTGAGAACATAACGATTACCACGACCAAGGATATTAGTACCATTCATGTACTTAGCAGACCATTGCTTGATTTTAACAGATGGATCAATCTTCTTACCAGTTGATATCATCACATCTTCAAACAACTGTGGATATTTCTTTTGGAGCTCATCAAGGAACTCACCACCATATTGAGCTTGGAAGTCCTTACCTGATGATTTAGAATTTGCAACATATAAAGTGTTATTGATATAAGCATTGGCCTTTGGAGTACCATAACTATTTGCACGTGTTGCTGTTACAACTTCTTGTCCTGGCAATTGGTAAAGTTGATCTGGAACCCAGTCAGCAATTGCTTGAATACCTTGCTTGTGAAGCGCCTTAAGGGCATCACGAAGATCTTCTTTAGAACCGTATTTGTTATTCTTGCTCATGGCAAGGTCATATCGGTCAGTAAAGGCATAACCATTTTGGATAACAGAATCAAGGAAGGTACGGTCATCAGCCGATACAAATTGAGGAGCCATCTCGAATGATGTGATTCCCCATGACTTGAAGAGTTCTGCATTTTCTGCAATCAATTTATTAGTATATTGGCTATCTTTTTCAACAAAATCTTGGAAGTTTGAGAAACCTTCATAGATAACTTGTGAGTCCAATGCTTCAGTAGCAGAAAATGTCTTGTCAAGTTTCTTATCTGAACCTTTAACACGGATATCTTGGTTATCAGGCGCACCTACTGGTACCCAAACACCAAGATAACCTCTCATATCAACAGTTCGATACCCCTTGATTTCATCTCCACTGAAAGACAAGTTTCCTTCAGCATCAGTGTATTTAATTTTTCCAGCTGCTGCTGCATCATTTTCGTAAGTGACAATTCCCTTATCAGTACCAAGAAGTAATGGACGGTAGGCTTGGTTAGCATGAAGTTTACCCATGTTAACTTTCAAAGTACCATCACCCAATGAGAAATCCTGATTATTGGCAATAAGGGTCAACATACCAGAATGTTTACTTGTTTCTGCTACACCCGTAGTTTGGTCAGCAGTCATAATATCTTTACCGTAACGAACAGATGACAAGATTTCTTTTCCATTGAACGTGTCGACTTTCATCGATTGTCCACCTGAAACATATTTCATACGGTTCTTCAAGAGTGTTGTGATAGCATCATAGTAAGGAGACTTGGTAGCCATATATTGGCCGTTATCCGTATAAAGATCTCCATAATAAACACGAGTTACCTGCTCCATATTTTGAAGAATCAAAGCATAGGCGGCTGGAATATTGTTAATAGTATAACGTTTTTCTGCCTTCTTCATATCTTCATTATAGATTTCAAAGGCACGTTTCAATTCAGCATCAGTCATGGTATAACCATCTGATTTTGGATTGATTTCTTTTTGAACAATATCACGAATGATATCTTGAACAAGGTTATCATGAGCACGCGCAAAGATATAGTTAGCTTGTGTATCTCCATACTTACTATTATTTGTACGGTCTGTCAAACTGCTAGTAATCAAATCTTTCAATGAAGAGCCCGATCCATAAAGTGCACCCATAATTGCATAACGAAGGTTATTATCCATGGCAAGGGCTGCACCATCATGTTTTTGATTATAAGCATTATCATTTAAATCCCAAGCTTCAAGGATAGAAATGTGAGCGAGTGCATTAGCTTCAGATTTATCCACACCAAAGGCTGCGCGGAAGTAGTTTGTATAAACTTGGAGAAGGTCTGCATCAACATTATCAACTGCATCAACACGGATACCATCAAAGTTAGCATCCTTATCACCCATAACAATTGATCCCCAGTTCACAAGATAGTGAATTTGGTTCAACTGCTCAGCTTGCACAACTGGGTTTGAGTTATCAACGTCATTGGCAAGTAGGAATTCATAACCACCCAAGTATCTTCCTGTACCATTTAGAGAACCATCTTGGTTACTTGGTGTACGGTTAAGCAAACGGTAATCAGAATTTGCCCAAGGTGTCTTGTCATTATTGACATAAAGAAGAGCTCCCCCTTGAAGGTGGTCAGCAAGGGTATAGTTTTCAGTTGTAGTATTCCACTGGTCTTGTTCTTTTACAAAAGACTCAATTGCTTGACGAAGCCATTCAGTTGATTTTTTAGCTGAAATTTCTTGTTCAATCTTAATTTGAATTGTCTTAGCAGCTGCATTCAATTCAGATTGACTTTGGCTAGTTGAATACGTTGCGTTAAGGTTAAAGTGTTTAGAGAAAGTATTGAGGTAGGCAACTTGTGTATCTACATCAGGCCACCATGCCATCAAAAGTGGACGGAAGTCTTTCTCAGTTGATACACGCCATTTTTCACCATTTTCCAAAATAGTAACTGGACGGTACCAGCTGTTTGGTGTCAAGTACCCATCTACCAACTCGAAGCTTTCTTTCTTAGAATCGTAAGCACGGTTATGTGAAGAGAAAGCATCAACTAGATTAGTTGTACCTGGTGTGAATGAGTGTGTTGATGTGCTTGTCAAAGCACCGTCTTTACCGAAGTAAAGCAACTGGCCATTAACTGAAACAGCAAAATTTGTTTTGTATGAACCATCTTCTTTGACATAATAGTATTTACCATCAACTTGTTTGATGTTGTCCAAAGAGAGTGCTGCTGTTTCTTCTTTTTCAGTAACACCAGATTTTGGTTTTTCAGCTACTGTAAGCGTTGTATCTGTCGCTACTGCAGCTGGTGTTTCTGTTGTCGCACCATTTGCTACTGCTGCACGATCAGTTGTTGCTGGTGTTGCAGTATTAGTAGTTGTATCTGCTGCAGTGGTTGCTGCCGCAGGAGTTTCGACTGTTGCAGCATCAGCAGCCTTGTCAGTTGTTGTTGCTGTCGCATCTGTTGTAGCAGTTGCTGCAGGAGCGGCTACTTCATGCGTTTCAACGACAACATCGCTTTCAGCTGTCGTAGAGGCAACTGGTTGAGTTGTTTCATCAGCTGAAACCTTTTGATTGGCAACTGTAGCACCACCTACGATAGAGGCAAGTGCTGCCGAAGTGACGGCAATCGTCACCCACTGCTTCTTAACTTTGTGAAGCTTATAATGTACCTTTTTTCCCATTTTAGGTCCTCATTTCATTTTCCTAGTTTGAATAAAATCTACATAATTCAAACAATTTCATTATAGCATATTTTTTTCAGTCAACCAGAGTCTTTATCAAATCATTTCATTTTTTAATCATATTGTAAATTGATTAACATTTCGACAAATATTAAAAACTACCGAATGTAGAAAACGGTAGTCTTTTTCTATTTTTAGGAAAGTTTTTAGAGGTAATTTAATAAGCTATCTCTATTCAATCAGTAGCAATTTAAAAGTCAGCTATTAAGCAAAAACGACGTTATGTTGGACCCTGTAGCTAACTAAAAAGAGCAAGGTTTCTGTGACTAATTTTGCCAGAACCAGTCCTAAACCAATAGCAACTAGACTACTAAGTAAGAAATAGTTACAGGCCAGGAGGACCAAGACCAACATAAAGTAACGAACACTCGATCTAAAGAGAGAGCTTGTCGGATTGAAGACCACATTGGCGTTCAGCAAACACTGGCTGGAAGCCGAAATCACACGAGCTAGCACGACCGAAAGGAGCAGATTTTTCGTCAAGGCAAAGAGCACAAATAAGGCTGTTGCATCAATGACTGAGGCCAAGACGGCCGTGCCAGAGAACTTTAAAAAAGGGCTGTAAATACGGATGGAATCACGAATGGGCCGAAAGTGCGAACTTTTATTTTCCTCCAGATAAACGGTTTCGATAGGGACTTCAGAGATTTGGTGGCCTGATTTTTTGGCTTCAAGCAACATATTAAACTCATACTCGAAACGATTGCCGTCCAGGTTAAGAAGCCATGGAATCAGGTCGGTTGACATGCCTCGAAGTCCTGTCTGAGTATCTGTTACCTTCTGACCAGTTACCAGATGGAAGAGCCCTGCAGTCACCTTGTTGCCGATGCGACTACGTGCTGGTACCTTACCAACAAAGGCACGCGCACCTAAGATAAGATGGCTTGGATTTTCCTCGGTTGCCTTGGCCACACGGACAATATCTTTAATCAGGTGCTGACCATCACTGTCAACTGTGACTATAGGTTGAGCCGAAAGGTGCTGACCGACTACTTCTTCTTGAATATAAGCGAAAGCAGTCTTAAGAGCAGCTCCCTTTCCTTTATTGACAGGATGGGTAAGGACAGTCGCTCCAATAAAAGCCGTTTCGTCGTAATAGTCGTTATAGCCTGGGCCACTCCCATCATTAACAACAATAATACGGGCTTTAGGGAGTTTTATGGTAATATCTTGAACCACCTGAATCAGGCGTTTGTCTGGTTCATAAGCTGGAATAATAATATACATAGGCACTTCCTTTCTGTTTCATCCTATGACTCTTTAGTGACCTCCTCCAAAGCCACCTGGTTGTCCACCACCTTGGGGACCACCGCCACCTTGAGGGCCACCGCCGCCTTGAGGGCCACCGCCGCCAGGCATTGAGTTTTCAATCTTAGTTTGTTTCTCACCATTGATAGTAATGTCACCACCGGTATAGGTCGCTGAACCATCAAAGTCAAAGCCAGACTGACCAGTCAAATTGATCGTTCCACCCGATACAATAATATCGCCGTTAGAATCGATTGGGTCGGTATCGCCCTGGCCAACCTCAACATTTAGGGTTCCACCGGTCATCTTGAAGAAAATCTCACTTTGACTGGCATTAGCATTGGCCGCATTGACACCATCATCCGTTGCATAGACATCGATGTTTCCACCATTGATGGTCACAGATTTACCTTCGATACCTTCAGTTGATTTTTCAACCTTGTAAGTACCACTATCAATAATCATGTCCCCTGACGCATGAATACCGTCATCACCAGCCTTGATGGTCATGGTGTTGTCAGACAGATACATTGTACCTGCTGAAGTGTCGTCATCATTGTCAACCTTAACAGCATCTTCTTCTGCCTCAATGGTCATGGTTGTTCCTGTGATGTTGAGTTCATCATTGACATTGAAGGCATCACCGACTGAGGAAATCTTATAGGTACCGCCAGTCATATGAAGGCTGTCATTGGCTTTAATACCGTTGTTTTTCTTGGCATCAATGTTTAGAGTACCTGAACCATTAATGGTCAAATCTCCTTTAGAGAAAATCACAGCATCCGCATCTTCATCACTATTAGAACTTGAATCAGAAAGTGTGTTTGTAGTGCCATCTTTAAGTGTCAGATAGACATGACCAGCTTTTGTGGCGTTAATTGCTGCATTTGTATTTGTCATGGTAGCACCATCTAGAACAATATGGACATCGTCTGAATCTCCAGCGTCTACCTTGATTTGCACACCGTCGGATTTTCCTGAAATGACGTAGGTCCCAGCTTTGGAGATGGTTACAGTTGAACCTGATAGGGCTGCACCATCACCTGAAACATCCGCAGATGAGCCTGATAACTTAATCTTAGTAGCTGAGCTTTCATTATAAGAGGTATCAGAATCTTTAGAAGTAAAATAGTTGCTGTTGTTCTTATTTGTTTTCTTACTGGTCGTTGCTGTTACAGCACTTGTTTTTGATGTCGTGCTTGACGTCGTCCCAGTTGACTGACTGCTTGATTGGCTACAAGCTGTCATGACTGTTAGGGCAGTCGCACAAGTTAATAAAGTCGTCCATTTTTTTAGTTTTTTTGATTTCATATTATTTCCTCTCGTGTTCGTTTGGATGATTACAGTTTACGGGACTTACCTAAAACATTTCTAAAGGTTAACTAAAATTTATCTTAAGTTAAGTTTGGTGAAAGTTTGGCTTAGGACTTCTTTCAGAAAAGTCCCATAGACTAATAGGCGAGCAAGTAAGTGCTATATAGAAATAGTACATTTTCGCTCAACTTTTCTACTATAAAAAAAGAATTAAAACAATAAGTCGACTGTTTGGAAATAGATGTTTCTACAATAAATTCCCTATTTTCCTGGGAGTTGCTTTACGGCTTTGTATCTTATCTAATTGAACACGCCTACAACTCGGGGGAAAAAGATGGGCCCTGCTTGGAGATAAACTCCTGCGGCTGGTCCCCCTATTTTCCTGGGAGTTGCTTTACGGCTTTGTATCTTATCTATAAAAGGAGTTTTTTCATGATTAAACAATTGGAAACACGTTTTAAACGTATTGAAACAAAATATGTGGTCTCAAAGGAAAATCTTGAAGACCTGCTCACTGATCTTAAGGAGTATTTGGTAGAGGATGATTATCCGACATCTACCATTTCAAATATTTACTTTGATACGGATAATTTTGACGTCATCCAAGATGCCTTAGATGGTAATCACCGTCAAGAGAAAATCCGCATGCGTACCTACCTAGCCAATCCCAAAATTGATAGTAAGGTCTTTTTAGAGGTAAAAGCCAAAGATGATGAAGGAATCGGTCATAAGTTTCGTCTTGTTTCAACTCCACTTGCCATCACTAACTTGCTGACAGACGGTAAGAACCATGGTCAAATCACTGACCGCCAGCTATTACAGGATATCCACCACTTACGTCAACGCTACGATGAGGGGCTCAAACCTCGTATGTATATCTACTACGACCGTTTTTCGATGAAAGAAAAAGAGACTATCGAAGGCTATGCCTACAATAAAGTTCGTGTTACCCTTGACCAAAATTTGACTTACCGTGATGAAGACGTCAGTCTCTTTAAGGGAAATCATGGTTTTCCCCTTCTTGATGAAGATACGATTATCATGGAAATCAAAGCACCTGGCAAAAAGCCTGACTGGCTTCAAGCTATCTTAGACAAACATGGTTTGGAAGAGCAGAAATTCTCAAAATACAGCTGTGCCTATCATAAGTCTCAAGGTCTAGATTACGGGCCACATCCAGTTCAAGAAAAAGGAGCTGCTGCCTATGTCTAATCTCTTCAATTCTATCTTTAATGATGCGACCGCAACCGCTAGTCCCCTTCAACTCATGCTGGCCTTACTGGTCAGCCTTGTTTTAGGATTGGCTCTAACCTGGACTTATAAATACCGAACCCTCTACACCAGAGAATTTGTCATTAGTTTGACCCTGCTTCCATGTTTGATGACCCTAGTTATCTTCCTTGTCAATGGCAGTTTGGGGACCTCTATCGCCGTGGCAGGGACCTTTAGTCTCATTCGTTTTCGTTCAGCGACTAGTGGTTCCAGAGAGCTAATCGCCGTCTTTATGGCCATGATTATTGGTCTGGCATCTGGGACAGGATATCTCTTACTGGCTGTCCTCTTTACCATTTTCCTTCTAGCTGTTTGGCTTCTTTTGGAAAATCGTCAAAGTCGTACCGACAACCAACGTCGTAGACTCCTGACCATTAACGTCTCCTACCAAGACCTGATTGATCAAAAAATCACTAAAGCCCTGCTCAATTTCACCAGTGAATGCGACTTGATTTCCCTTAATACCACAGGTGGAGGCGAGACCATGCAACTGGTCTACGAAGTGGACTTGAATCCCCAAGTGGACGACTTCCAATTGACTAATCATCTTATCTCAAGTATTGAAAATTGTGACCTTGCCCTAACCAAAAAGGCTAAAAAGAAAAAGAATTTGTAAGACAAAAAGACATCTCCGACTGATTTTCGGAGATGTTTTTACATGTTTTGAGGTTAACATTTTCACTTAGCTGTAACCCCACTTTTAACGGCCTAGTATGGCAGTCTAGCTTATCGATCAAAATCAAAATACTTTCTAATCATCTTCATCTTGGACAACCTTACCATCTTGTACGTTAAAGGTATAGCCAATGTGATTGTAATTATCTTCATCAATTGAGTAAAAATAAAATTCGTACTCTCCGTCTGGTAGCTTGCTAGCATCCAGTTTAGTTGTGGCCTCTTCTAAATCTTTCTTACTAGTATTATCTGTATCGCCTACTTCTATTCTCATAGTAACAAGGTGTTCTTCAATCATTGTTTGGTAGGGAATTTGATAATACCCATAAAAATCATCCTTCCCGTTTTTACGGTTTTCCTCAGCTAAATGCTTTTTACGATTACCAGCCTCTTGATCAATCGTAGTATTATCGCTGAAGGAGAATTCTTCGATATCAAGGCCTAACGATTGCTTTTTAAGCTCCTTAAAGAGTTTTTGCTCTTCTTTTTTTACAGATTTTTGTTGTAAGTAGCTTTCCCAGTAATGACCAGGGGTCTTATATTCTTCACCATTAACTGTCCAGTCCAGGTTAAAAGTAATTTGTGAATCTAATGATATGGTTTGATTATCGTAGGTTTCCTCTGAATAGGTATAATCAACATAAATACCATCTGAATCTAGAAACACCTTTTTGATAAGCTTAACTTGGACCTTTCCCTTAAAACCATTATGAGCCAAGATTTTTTGCGTTTTTTCCCCTAGCCTTGAAGTAAGAATTTGGCAGTACAACTTTACAACCAACTAAAAGACTAGAACAGAGGAGGAGAATAGCTAAGCAAGAAAGCTTTAAAATATTAGGAGTATTTTTCTTCATAGGACATCCTTCCTTTCCTCAATGATTTGTATAAATAAGCACACCAAATCCTTCAAATAAAACGAGCTTTCTTCACTCCTATTATAGCATTTTAAAGCGCTTTCTTATGCTGGTTAGAAAGCAGAAGATTAGGATTTCTCCAGCAAAAAAGCCTGAATCACTTCAGGCTTTTCGTTTTAGTCTCAATCAGTTGATATAATCCTCAATAATCCGTTACTTCTTTTCGGTCATGGACATTGCTTTGTTTGCCTTGACGGGCTTTAAGTACGGC
>ERZ1699232.324-NODE-324-length-14949-cov-7.936986_pt1 | contig 14949 bp, 9 predicted proteins | sample MGYA00581529_ERZ1699232 | MGnify/ENA primary metagenome ERZ1699232 (study PRJEB42319, sample SAMD00040335) | human oral metagenome | material: saliva | host: Homo sapiens | study: EMG produced TPA metagenomics assembly of PRJDB4115 data set (Metgenomic analysis of...
TACGTTTCATTTCGCTGTACCAAGTTGCCAATTTAAGACCAAAAGTTGTAGGCTCAGCGTGCACACCGTGCGTACGACCCATCATGATAGTGAACTTGTGTTCTTTCGCTTTGTCAGCGATGATGTTGAGGAAGTTTTCAAGGTCTTTGCGGATGATGTCGTTAGCTTGTTTGTAGAGGTAACCATAGGCAGTATCTACCACGTCAGTAGAAGTCAAACCATAGTGAACCCACTTACGCTCTTCACCAAGCGTTTCAGAAACCGCACGTGTGAAGGCAACGACATCGTGACGTGTTTGCTGCTCAATTTCCAAAATACGGTCGATGTCAAAGTCCGCTTTTTCACGAATCAAAGCCACATCTTCCTTAGGAATTTCTCCCAATTCAGCCCATGCTTCATCGGCCAAGATTTCCACCTCAAGCCAAGCACGGTATTTATTTTCTTCAGTCCAAATGTTCGCCATTTCAGGGCGTGAATAACGTTCGATCATGTTTTCTCCTTTTTACTTAAATACGACTCATTATTATTGATATAAATTATCTTTTTTCACTACTTCTGATAAGGAATTTAGCGTAGTAATAAACCAACTAAATATTTCACTCCATTCTGCTTCATTCTCCCAACCAAAATTACTATTCATTATACGAACGCCAGGAATATGATTGTAACTATTCTTATTCCATTCTCTAATATGCACATCATTTTCAGAACCAAATTTCTCAGCTATTTGTTTTTTCTTTTCTAGCAGTTTCTTATTAAAAGACTGATTTTGGGTATCTCCATAAACCAAGCCAACAGAAGTTTTGTTTACACGAAATTCACAATGAAGTGACTTTTCCGTTTTATTTTTCACTCTGTAGTACCTTGATTTCACATCATTTCCAGTGGGATGCTCATACTCAAATTCCTTTTGTTCACTAATATATTTAGAGAATTCTCGCCAAAAGCGCAGAAAGACCTCAGCTTTTGTAAAATCTCGTTCTTGAACAGTCATAGATGTAGAAGTAGATAATTGTAATTTTGATTCTATTGATTCTAAATCAATTTTTCCCCCTTTTTCAAATATCCTAAAGAAAATTTCAAGATAGTTTTGTTCTGAATCTTTCAATGGTTCATCAAATAATTCAAAATCTCTTTTTTTATTATTTATTTCTAATAAACAATCTTCGAGTCTTGCACTCTCAATTAAATCAAGAAGTTTATTATAGATTCTTCCAAAACTTAATTGCAGACATAAAACAGACAATAGTTGGATTTTCTCTTCATTAGACCAATTACTAACTGAATCATCCTCCGTTTCTTGTATGTAGAGAAGCAGGCTATAATGATTAAATAACCGTTTTATGCCTCTAGGATTATTCCCTAAAGAGTTAGAAATAATATTAACAATATCATTCAAATTTGGATCTGGAATATTTTGAAATGTTTTTAAATCTTCCTCTAAAGACTTCTTAATAAATGCTCTAATATCATATTGTTTAGTAGGAACTGCAAATGGAACTTGAATAATCTTATCAAAAAATGATTTTCCTTTGTCCTCCTGAATGAGTTCATCATATTTGTCATAAATCCCTTTTATAACTATTTCCGAATCAATAGCCAGAACAAAAACACAACCTTCGCAATCTAAAAATAGTTTTAATACTTCTAACAATTCTACTGCTTTAACTGGCGATAAACGATCCAAATCATCAATAAAAACAACAACTCGTTTATTTCTTTTTTTACCATCTGTAGTTTTTGTATATGTTTTCTTATCTACTAGCTTTTGGAACTCTTCTTTAAATTCCTTTATACCAGAAACTTGCTTAGTAAAGGCCGCTATGACATTATCTACAACAACTTCACCATTTACTCCAGTCTTAGAAATAGCCTTTGAAATAGCTTTAGCAGGGACTTCTTTTATTATTGGTATTATTGCAGCAGTAAATAGTTTTTCTATTAACTTTGGTTCTCCATGAAGTTCTTTGATTAATTCGGAAATCAAAGACAACGCTAACTTATCTTCCATATGAAACTGAGAATACTGCCATGTATTAAATTCTACAATCTCAACCGAATCTTCTTTTAGAGATTCTTGAACCTGCTTCATAATACTTGATTTTCCAGTTCCCCACCCCCCCTGAATAGCGATAGTCATTGGAGTCTCACAGTTCATAATAAAGTTACTCAAGCCATCGGTATACTTCTTTATTCCTAATAAATCTGCTTCTGCGGGTATATCCTTTACTGTTCCAAAATAAGGATTGTTGTCTCCACTATCTTCTGTATTTGTCATATAGTCTCTCCTATTCAAACTCCTCTTTTCCAATCCACACAGATGGGTAATGATCTAGTGTATTCAAATCCGTATCTAACGGGACATCATAGATGACTAAATAGTTTACAGGGTATTGTGCAATCAAGTCTTCGTACTTAGCTCTCACTTTTTCGTGATTGCTACTAGCATACAAGACTTCGATGGCTGCTCCAGTCTTATCTTTTTCAACAAATCGTTGACGATGAGTTGAATCATAGCAACCTTTCTTCTATATGCTTTGTATCTCCTGATAGATTTATATATAAAGACATATTATTTTTTTATTTTTTTAATAGCATAGGAAATAAGTCCAGCAAATGCGGCAACTCCAGTTACAATCTTACCCTGATTTTCTTTTATAAATTCTTTAATTTCTTGTTTTTTAGCTTCTTTATCAAGTCTTTTCTGCTCTTCTTTCTGCCGTCTCTGTTCAGCTTCTTTTTCGATTGCTTCGTTTTTCAGATTTAAATTTTCCGATTTAGCAGCAGAAACGATCCTATCAATGTCAGAAATTTGTTCAAAATTAACTAATTCGTCAATTCGCTCCAAATAGATATTTTTATCTATATAACGTAACCTAGAGATTTTATTTTTAGCGCCCTGCTTAGCCTGATTAAATTCTATCACCTGTTTTTCTCTTGCAAGACGAATTTCTCTTTCTTTTAAATATTCTTTTTCATAATATCCATCAATATCACGATTAAAATAAATTAAATCTTCTGCTACATCATCAAGATATTTAATTGTAATTTCCTTAGCATCCAAGTATTCGTTACTTAAACTATCTTTCCAAGACCATAAATTAACTATCCAATTCTTCTCCAAAGCTTCTTCAATAAGAGGAAACATGTCAAAATCTCCGCTTAAAAGATTCAATGTTGCAGAATGATCTTGTTGAACAATAAACGATACACCTTTAGCAATTATTTTTGAATCAACTGCTTTTTCTCCATTTAGTTTACGCTCATAAGTATATACATCAAAACCTTTGCTCTTCATAGTTGACCAAAACCCATCACTCTTCGGAGGAGTAGAACCAACTAAAATCTTTTTCTGATTTTTAAAGTTTGTATAATTTTTTACAAATTTATCATAATCAAATCTTCCATCTTGACCTACAATATTTTTTACTTCAATAAAAATATTTGAATTATCAATCAATAATAAATCCATAAACTGCCTCATTGTTCATTATTCTAGCTACCTAAAAATCAATTCCTTTCCCGAACTCAACCACACTATCTGGTTCATCACTAAACAAAGTCACATGACCCATTTTGCGGTTGTGCTTCGCTTCTAGTTTACCATACATGTGGAGATGGGCGCTTGGATTTTCTATGACATAACGCTCAGCTGCTTCGACGTGTTGGCCGAGGACGTTGAGCATGACAGCTGGCGCATGGAGGTGGATAGCAGGAAGTGGTGCTCCGAGAACGCCCAAGATATGCGTGTCAAACTGTGAAAAGTCGCAGGCTTCGATTGAGTAGTGCCCTGAATTGTGTGGACGTGGTGCGATTTCGTTGACGATGATGTCATCAGCTGTCGCAAACATTTCCACACAGAGAGTGCCAGAGAGGTTAAGTTGCTCAGCAATCTTCACAGCCATAGCTTTCGCTTTTTCAGCTAGACTTTCTGAAATGCGAGCTGGCACAATGGTTTTAGAGAGGATATTGTTGCGGTGGATATTTTCCTGAACTGGGAAAACTGTCACATCCTTGCCGTTACCAGACACGATGACTGAAATTTCAAGGTCGAAGTTGACGAACTCTTCCAAGACACACTCGGCTGAGTTAGCAAGGGCATTTGCCTCTTCCAAATCGTCGGCTGATGTGATGACTTTTTGACCGTGGCCATCGTAACCACCTGTCGCTGTCTTGAGGACGTATTTTTTAGAAAGGTCAATATCTTCCAAATCAAGGCTAGATGTCACGACCTTGTAAGGCGCAACCGTCACTTTAGCCTTGTTTGAGAGGAAGTCCTTCTCAAAAATACGGTTTTGTGAAATACGAAGCAGGTCTGTTCCTTGTGGAAGTTGACCGTCTTTGATAACAGCGTCAAGGCCGTCAGCGTCGACATTTTCAAATTCATAAGTGAGAACATCACAGCGGTCTGCCAACTGACGAAGGGCGTCTACGTCATCGTAGGGTGCCACGATAACCTCAGACACACGAGAAGATGGGCAATCTGCTGCAGGATCAAGGGTGATAACCTTGTGGCCCATGTAGATAGCTGAAATAGCCATCATCTGACCGAGCTGACCACCACCGATGATACCAATGGTTTTAGTTGAGCTCATTTGTAGACTCCTCTGCAATTTTTCCTTGCTCTTCAGCAAAGTTAGCAAGCGCATCCGCAATGGCCTTGTCTTCTACTGAGAGGAGACGAAGGGCAAAGAGAGCAGCGTTAGTCGCACCAGCTTCACCGATAGCCATGGTTGCGACAGGTACACCACCTGGCATCTGAACGATAGAATAGAGCGAATCTACACCGCTAAGAGCACGTGATTTGACTGGTACACCGATGACTGGAAGGGTTGTTTTGGCAGCTACCATACCTGGCAAGTGAGCAGCGCCACCCGCACCAGCGATGATGACCTTGATGCCACGGCTACGTGCTTCTTCGGCATGTTTGAACATGAGGTCCGGTGTACGGTGTGCGGAAACAACTTTCTTTTCGTAAGCAACACCGAAGTTGTCGAGGACTTCAGCGGCTTTTTGCATGGTTGCCCAGTCGGATTTTGAGCCCATGATAATGGAAATTACTGGTTTAGTCATAATTTTTCCTTTTTCTTCCTTTTTTGACAATCACCTTAGGTTGTGAGGGACGGCAGCAGCCACCAAAGGTGTCTCATGCCTAAATCGGAAGCCTTAAGTCTTCCGATTTCCCTAAACGATTGGCTAATAAAGCCAATCGTTTTTTCACAACAGTGGTGATTGTCGCTCATTAGCTCGCTTTCGCTCGCCTTTTACGACCTACGGTCGGCAATTATTTGTTAGCTTTGCTACCAATGTCATTTCGATAGAAGAGGCCTTCTGTGTTTTGTTTGTTGAGTTCGTTGTAGATAATGTTTTGGCCATCTTTGACGGTATCTGCTGTTGTGACAAGCATGTAGACACGTCCTCCGTTTGAGAGGAGGTCTTGGCCATTTTCAGCGAATTTAGCACCAGCATAGTAAGTGATGATGTCACCCTCTGTCTTGGCTGGAAGTTTGACACCCTTCTCATAAGCGAGTGGGTAGCCGTTTGAGGCTACAACCACACCAAGTGTCACACCCTTGTCCGTCCAAGTGATGGCTGGCTCTTTGCCTTCCAAAATGTCAGTGATGTTTTGTGCAAAGTCAGATGTCAAACGAGGCAAGATGATTTGTGTTTCAGGATCACCAAAACGTGAGTTGAACTCGATGACTTTAGGGCCATCAGCTGTCAAGATAAGTCCAGCGTAAAGGACACCAGTGTAAGGACGACCTTCTTTGATCATACCTTCAAGAACTGGCTTGACAATAGTGTCAACCGCTGTGTCAACCACGCTCTGTGGCAAGTGAGGAACTGGCGCATAGGCACCCATCCCACCAGTGTTAGGACCCTTGTCGCCATCATAAGCACGTTTGTGGTCCTGAGCCGTTGGCATGATGTAGAACTTGTCCCCATTGACAAAGGCAAAGAGAGAGAACTCTTCCCCGTCAAGGAATTCCTCGATGACCACACGCGCACCTGAATCACCGAATTTATTATCCAAAAGCATCTCGTGAGCAGCTTCGACGGCTTGCTCAACCGTTTCAGCAACAACGACACCTTTCCCAAGAGCCAAGCCGTCTGCCTTGACGACGATTGGAGCGCCTTTTTCCTCGATGTAGGCCTTAGCTTCCTCGAAATCTGAAAATGTGCCATAGGCTGCTGTCGGAACGTCGTACTTGACCATGATTTCCTTAGCAAAATCCTTAGACCACTCAAGCTCAGCCGCAGCCTTGGTAGGACCAAAGGCTTTGAGTCCAGCCGCATTGAAATCATCCACGATACCAGCTGCAAGGGCATCATCTGGACCGATAAAGGTCCAAGCAATATCGTTCGCTTTTGCGAAGTCAATCAGCTTAGAATGTTCGGAAATTCCGATATTGATCAAATCAAGACCGTCCAATGTCATCCCGTCATTACCAGGAGCCACGAAAACTTGCTCAACGTCCTTAGACTCCAATAATTTCTTGGCAATCGCATGTTCACGACCACCAGAACCAACAACCAAAAGTTTCATTTGAAAGATACCTCAATATCAAATAAGACTAGGGGCAAATGCCCGTTAACGACAATCATTCGGAAAAATTAGCAATTTTCACGAATTATACATAACCATTATAACATATTTGTTCGGAGATATGGGTATGTATCCAAATTTGGACACAAAAAAGGCAGCCACTTGGACCACCTCTTGGGAGATTATGAAAATGAAAAAAGTTATTTAGGATGGTATTAGTATAACTTGGAGAGCTTAAAGGAAGCTTAAGGAATCTAAAAAACATCCAATTTCTTGGATGCTTTGTAAATTCTTAATGACGGAAGTGACGAACGCCTGTAAAGATCATTGTCAAACCATGTTTATCAGCCGCTTCGATTGACTCTTGGTCACGGACTGATCCACCCGGTTGGATGATAGCTTTAATACCTGCTTTGGCGATTTCTTCCACGTTATCTGCAAATGGGAAGAAGGCATCTGAAGCAAGAACAGCGCCGTCAAGACGGTCTTTAGCTTGGTCAATAGCGATACGGACGGAAGCCACACGGTTGGTTTGACCTGGGCCAACACCAAGTGTCATGTGGTCGTTGGTCACGATGATACCGTTTGATTTGACATACTTGATAGCTTTCCAAGCAAACTCAAGAGCTGTCGCTTCTGTCTCAGTTGGTTGGCGTTTAGTAACCACTTGCCAGTCAGCTGGACTTTCTTTAACAACGTCTTGATTTTGAACGAGGAGACCACCAACAACACCAGTGTATTCTGCTTCCACTTCGCTAGCGTCTTGGGCGTCAAATGGCAACTCAAGGATACGCAAGTTTTTCTTCTTAGTTGTCAAGATTTCAAGTGCTTCGTCTGTGTAGCTTGGTGCAATGATGATTTCAAGGAAGACACCATGCATTTTCTTAGCTGTCGCAGCGTCAACTTCACGGTTGAGGACTACAATACCACCAAAGATTGATACTGGGTCAGCTTCATAAGCATAGTCCCAAGCTGTTTCGATGTCGTCAGCTTGACCGATACCACATGGGTTCATGTGTTTGAGAGCCACAACTGTTGGACGGTCTTTGAAATCACGGATGATACGGATAGCGGCATCAGCGTCACGGATATTGTTGAATGACAATTCTTTACCGTTAAGCTGTTTAGCTGAAGCAATTGAGTAAGCCGTTGGCAAACCTTTTTGGTAGAAGTCTGCGTCTTGTTGAGGGTTTTCACCGTAACGCATTGGTTGCTTGAGGTCATAGGTCAAAGTGAGTTTTTCAGGTTTTGTTTCACCCACTTGAGCTGTGAAGTATTCCGCAATCAAAGCGTCGTATGAAGCTGTGTGACGGTATACTTTCGCTGCCAAACGTTGACGAGTTTCGTAACTTGTTTCACCGTTTGCTGCCAATTCGTCAAGAACAACAGCATAGTCAGCAGGGTCTACCACAACTGTTACGCTAGCGTGGTTTTTAGCTGCTGAACGAAGCATTGATGGACCACCGATATCAATGTTTTCAACCGCGTCAGCGTAAGTTACGTCTGGTTTGAGGATGGTTTCCTTGAATGGATAAAGGTTGACCACAACAAGGTCAATCAACTCGATATTATTGTCCTTAGCAGCCTCTAGGTGACTATCGAGGTCACGACGAGCGAGGAGACCACCGTGGATATTTGGGTGGAGAGTCTTCACACGACCGTCCATCATTTCTGGGAAACCAGTCACATCGTCGATGGCGATAGTGTCTACCCCAGCATTGTCAAGGGCCACTTTGGTACCACCTGTTGAGATGATGTCCCAACCGAGTTTTTTGAGTTCTTGGGCAAATTCAACAATGCCCGCTTTGTCTGAGACTGAAATAAGTGCTCGTTTAGTCATTTTCTTTCTTTTCCTTTTTTTAAAAAAGTTCTTTATCTGCTACAGTCGAAAATTTTCTTTCAGCTCGAGGGCTTTCTTATTTTCGTGCAACTCCCAAACTATCCAACACTTCTGGATAGAGCTTGTACTCTGTTTCGTGGATACGAGTTTCGAAAGTATCAAGGGTATCACCTTCGAGGCGTGGCACACGGACTTGTTTGATAACCTTACCGGTATCAACACCAGAATCCACCCAGTGAATAGTCACACCAGACTGGTCAACACCTGCATTCCAAGCATCCTCAATACCATGAGCTCCTGGGAATTCAGGGAGATATGCCGGGTGAATATTGATGATACGGCCTTCATAAGCTGCTAGTAAGGTTGGGCCAACAATTTTCATATACCCCGCTAAGCAAACCAAATCAATCTGGTGTTCATCCAAGAGTTTGACGATAGCTTCTTCATAAGCTGCTTTATTGTCAAATTCCTTGAGTTCAAAGGCATGGCTAGTCACACCAAGATTCTTGGCACGTTCTAAGACATAGGCATCACGGTGATCTGAAAAAACAAATTCTACTGGAAATTGTTCCGCAATCACCTGAAAGTTTGAGCCGTTGCCAGAGGCAAAAACAGCAATCTTCATATTCGATACAAAGGGACGTTTCGGCTAGCCGAACAGTTTCGTAGAAAAATAGGAAATCATTTTGTGTGCAAGCACCCAGCAATGATTTCTCTTTTTTCCTAGAAAATGAGTCCCGTGTTCAGTTAGGCTTGCTAACTAAACACTCCTTTCTACAATTTCTCCGTATAAAATGGTGATTTCACCATTATTTTATCACCACACTTGCGCCATCTTTCTTCACAATATGACCGATTTCATAAACAGGTTCGTCAAGAAGTTCTTTGACACGTTCAACATTTTCTGGTTTAACCGCAAGCATGAGACCAATACCCATGTTGAAGATTTCAAACATTTCTTCATGTTTGATTTCACCATATTTTTCAAGGGCTTTAAAAATTGGAAGAACTGGGACTTTACTTTCGTCAATTTCAGCAGCCAAGTCATCTGAGAACATACGTGGTACATTTTCGATGAAACCACCACCTGTGATGTGAGCAATACCGTTAACCAATTCTTCTTTGATGAGTGGCAAAGCTGCTTTGACGTAGATACGAGTTGGTTCAAGAAGAACGTCTTTAAGTTTTTTGCCTTCAAGTTCTGGAAGAACTTCTTCACCTGTGTAATCAGCAAAGACACGACGCACGAGTGAGTAACCATTTGAGTGGATACCACTTGAAGCAAGTCCAAGAAGCACGTCACCTTCAGCTACTTTTGAGCCGTCGATGATTTGAGATTTTTCTGCGATACCTACCGCGAAACCTGCCAAATCATAGTCGTCTTCACCATACATACCAGGCATTTCAGCAGTTTCACCACCAATAAGGGCTGCACCAGCTTGCACACAACCTTCAGCAACACCAGCAACAACCTGCTCCAATTTAGCTGGTTCATTTTTACCAGTTGCTACGTAGTCAAGGAAGTAAAGGGGCTCAGCACCTGCAGCGATGATATCGTTAACACACATAGCGACACAGTCTTGACCGATAGTATCGTGTTTGTCGTACTTAATAGCAAGCATGAGTTTAGTACCGACACCATCTGTACCTGAGATCAAAACAGGCTCTTTGACACCTGTTTTTGAAAGGTCAAACATACCACCGAAGCCACCGAGAGCTCCCATGACACCTGCACGCTCTGTACGGGCAACATGTTTTTTGATACGTTCAACAACTTCATAACCTGCTTCAACATCCACACCCGATTGGGCATACGCATTTTTATTTGTCATTTGTTTATTCCTTTTCTTTTTTCGAGAAAAATACTAGTCAGGTCTCTAGCCTTGGCCCCATAGGGCAAAGCGTCTACTGACAAATGCTTTAGCTTTTAGTCAGTAGTTAGACGTGGAGCGTAAGCATTTTTAGACATAATTTTTTACTCTTTTTTCCTTCTAGACTACTCTTAATAGAAAGAAGTGTGTTCTTTCAAACTTTCCAAATAGCGTTCTTCGTAGTCATACAATGGTGTTGGATATTTACCATCAAAGTAAGCCACACAAAGGCCACCGTTTGGTGCATCTGTGTCAATTCCAATAGAATCAATCAAGCCATCAATTGATAAGTAAGTCAAGCTATCCGCACCAATGATTTCCCGTGTTTCCTCAACTGTATGATTGGCCGCAATCAATTCCTTACGTGTTTGAATATCGATACCGTAGAAACATGGGTAGGCAAGGGCTGGGCTACCGATTGCTACGTGGACCTCTGTTGCTCCTGCTTCTTTTAGCAAATTAACGATACGACGTGATGTTGTCCCACGTACAATAGAGTCGTCAATCATAACCACACGTTTGCCTTTAACAACACCTGATACGGCAGAGAGCTTCATACGAACCCCTTGCTCACGCAATTCTTGTGTTGGTTGGATAAAGGTACGTTGGGTGTATTGGTTTTTAATCAAGCCCATTTCATTTGGCAAGCCTGATTCTTCCGCAAATCCCATGGCTGCGCTAAGTGATGAATTAGGCACACCAACGACAATATCTGCTTCATGTTTGAACTCACGTGCCAATTGAGCACCCATACGTTTACGAGCTGTATGGACATTGACCCCTTGGATATTTGAATCAGGACGGGCAAAGTAGATATACTCCATCGAACAAACAGCCAATTGCGTATCCGTTGTATAGGTATCGTAAGTGATGCCATTATCATCGATGATAACAACCTCACCTGGATTTACATCCCGAATCCATTCTGCACCAACACCCTCAAAGGCACATGTTTCAGATGAAACCACGATAGCACCATTGCTCATCTTACCAAGAGAAAGGGGACGGAAGCCATTTGGATCCAAAGCTGCAATAAGCTTGTCCTCAATCATAAGAAGATAAGCAAATCCACCTTTAACAGTGCTCAGAGCTTCTTTTACTTTACCCATGAATGATGGGTTGTGGCTACGGCGAATCAAGTGAGCTAAGATTTCTGAGTCAGAAGTTGAGTTTAAGATAGCTCCATTTTTCTCCAACTCATGTCTTAGTGACTCTGCATTAGTCAAATTTCCATTATGAGCAAGACCAAGCTGTCCATCGTGAAACTTAAACATGAATGGTTGAATATTGTCTACAGAAGCTTCACCAGCAGTCGCATAACGAACATGACCGATAGCAGCCGTTCCAGTTAGCTTATCCAAGTTGGCTGGATCACGGAAAACTTCTGAGAGAAGCCCCATATCACGATGACGCTTCAATTGACCCGCATCATTTGAGAGAATTCCTGCTCCCTCTTGACCACGGTGTTGGAGACTGTGAAGTCCGAAATAAGTTAATTTGGCAGCATCCGGGTGACCCCAGATACCAAAAACACCACATTCTTCATTAAGAGATTTAACTTCGTATGTCATTTTTTATACCTTTTATTTATTTTTATATTATAGCCCACTCTTCTAAAAGAAAATTAGGAATTTCGTCTGGCTCGACTCTCTTATAACTATCAACTCCTACATACTGACCCAAATTAGGTTTACCGAAAAGTTCTTGACTAAGTAACACAAGCTTATCATTTGTTCTAATTTTTTCTTTAATTTTCGGGCTAAAGTAATAGTTTTCAGTATAGGCAAATATTAAATAATTAAGAAAATCCAGTTTCTTCAATCGAGCGCTACTATTAAATTGACTTTTTAGAGATTTATATTTCCTATCCCTTTTATGATAAAAAGCTAGCACCGTTGTCTTTTCTTTTAATGGTAAAATAGCTAGATGCAACTTCTGAATACGATTATTTTTTGAATGGTTATTCGTATCATTCACTGGATATCCATACATATCTCTAATCAAAGTTAATGATCCTTGAAACGCAATTGGTGTCTTATAGGGGAGCACCTCATGAAAAATAATTTGATATGCTCCTTTAAGATTGTCTTCAATAGCAGTTTTATGGAGTAAAATTTCATTTTGAAAATCTTCAATATCATAATCAAAAGAATTGTGAAAATCCTTTATTTTTTGAGATGTATTCTCTAATGTTTTATTAGAAATCTCCGGTATCCTTATGTATAAAGCTTTCTTAATCGTATTATCAGACATTGATTTTTCAAAAAAATATTTTTCCTCTCTTCTTCTAACTAATTCCAAAAGGAAATTTTTCAACGCAAGTTGTGATAACATTTTATCGCTAGGATAAGACATGAGATTCATTTCATTTTCATATTCCTGAAAATAAAATGAATCGCATTTACGACAGATAATTTGTATTGTTCCCGAATTACTCACTCCCTTATCATTATCTGACAGATCGCTCCCTATTAAATAACCTGCTTGAGTCAACTTACCAGTCTCAGAAATATTTTTTAACGATAACCGTGGAATGGTGTGAGAGTTACAAAAACTTGTAGTATCTTTATCACAAAGCAAACACTTTCTTGGCTTTAATTCCTCCTTCATTACTTTCATCTCTCTAGATAATATTTTTTTCAATTGAATCTTTTTTTCAACATCAGGTATATCAATTAATTTATTCAAATACTTCACAAGCCTTCTTTTACTTCTCAAAACACACCAATCGTCCTAGTCACTCCAGTCCTATTTTCCAGTAAAGTATTTAACCGCTGACGCAAAGAGGTGTTGGTCTTTATTTCCTGGAATATTTTGGAAGAGACCGTCTTCAAAACGTTCTGAGTGACCCATCTTACCAATAATTTGACCGTTCTTACTTGTGATACCTTCGATAGCATTTACAGATCCGTTAGGATTGTATTTAGAATCCATGCTTGGTTTACCTTCAAAGTCAACATATTGGGTAAAGATTTGACCATTGTCACGAAGCTCTGCGAATTCCTCAGCTGTCACGACAAATTTACCTTCACCGTGTGATACTGGGATGGCATGGATGTCACCAACTTTTACTCCAGCAAGCCATGGTGAGTTCGTGTTGGCAATACGTGTTTCAACCATCTTAGCCACGTGTTGGTTGGCATCATTGTAGAAGAGGGTTGGACTAGTGCTGCTTGCATCTTCAAAGTTACCGTATGGAAGAAGACCTGATTTAACAAGGGCTTGGAATCCGTTACAGATACCAATAATCAAACCACCACGTTCGATGAAGCTATCAATGGCTGCACGTACTTTTTCATTGAGCAAGATGTTAACGATAAATTTAGCTGATCCATCTGGTTCATCTGCTGCTGAGAAGCCACCTGCAAAGAAGATAATGTTAGCTTTTTCGATATTGTCAACCGTAGTGTCAACAGACTTGACAATAGCCTCTTCGTTAAGTGTTACAAATGGTACCAAGTTGACTTTTGCACCTTCTTTTTCAAAGGCCTTAGCTGAATCGTACTCAGAGTTAGTACCTGGGAATACTGGGATGTAAACCACTGGTGTCTCAACTGTTTCTTTAGCTTTGATCACAGCATCAGATGCTACAGCAGGTACTTCTTCCAACTCAGTTGCTTGTGCAAATTCCGTTGGGTAAACCTCTTCCAATTTACCTTGGAAGGCACTGTCAAGTTTGTGTCCATCAAGCGTTACACCATTGACAGTAAGTGTAAAGTCAGCTGCTGTTTGTCCAATCTTGGCAACACCTGAAATTTCTTCCGGAGATGTGAAGACGAATCCACCCAATTGAGCTGTCAAGGCAGTCTCAAGATTTTCAAGGGTTACAGTGGCACCAATATGGTTACCAAATGTTGCAAGGGCAAGTGCTTCAACGACACCACCATATTTGACAGCTGATGCAGATGTGACTTTATGGTCAGCTTGGATGGCTTCAAACTTAGCAAAGTTAGACTTGATAAGATCGAAGTCAATTTCTTGTGCCAAAGCTTGACCAGGAATGTAGTAAATATTTTCACCAGCAGCTTTGAATTCTGGAGAAAGAACCTTACGGCTATCTGCAGTTGTTACCCCAAAAGCAACCAAGGTTGGTGGTACTGTCAATTCTTCAAAGGTACCAGACATAGAGTCTTTACCACCGATAGATGGCAAACCAAGTTGAATCTGAGCTTCGATTGATCCAAGGAGAGCTGATACTGGTTGACCAAAACGCTCTGCTTGTTTATCCATACGCTCGAAATATTCTTGATAAGAGAAACGAGCCTTAGACCAGTTTGCACCAGCAGCAACCAAACGAGCTGTTGCTTCGATGACTGCATAAGCAGCGCCATGATATGGAGACCATTCTGCTACATAAGGGTTGAATCCTTGCGCCATAACAGAAGCAGTTGTTGTCACGCCATGTTGGACTGGCAATTTCTGTACAGAAGCTTCCGTTGGTGTGATTTGGTAGCGACCACCGAGTGGATGATTAACTGTTGAACGACCAACTGAGCTATCAAAGATGGTTTGTAAACCTTTTTGACTGGCATGGTTAAGGTCAGCCAAGACTTCAAGAGTATCAGCTTCAAGGGTTTCAGCAGATGTTTGACGTTCTTCTGGAAGCTTGACATCCTTGTCAACCACCTTAGCATCTACAACCACACGTACACCGTTTGTATCAAGGAAACGACGTTCCAAATCAACGATGG
>ERZ1699232.349-NODE-349-length-14406-cov-2.605575_pt1 | contig 14406 bp, 12 predicted proteins | sample MGYA00581529_ERZ1699232 | MGnify/ENA primary metagenome ERZ1699232 (study PRJEB42319, sample SAMD00040335) | human oral metagenome | material: saliva | host: Homo sapiens | study: EMG produced TPA metagenomics assembly of PRJDB4115 data set (Metgenomic analysis of...
CGCGCCTCATGCTCGATATCGCCGGCTTCCGCGCCGGGCGCAAGGAAGAGCTGCAGGACATCACCCGCGAGGCCATCGCCCGCGTGCGCGCCACCGGCGAGGCCGTCAAGCTCGACGCCATGAACCCCTTCGAGCGCAAGGTCTGCCATGACGTCGTCGCCGAGGAGGGCCTGACCTCCGAGTCCGAGGGCGTCGAACCCCACCGCCGTGTCGTCATCCTGCCCGAGGTTTCCGACGGTGAGTGAGAACCCGAACGGGACGGGAAGGGGTCGCCAGGTGGGCGACCCCTTCGTCCCAGAAGAACCCACGCAGGCAGTCCGTGACTTCTTCGGCCCCGCTTTTTCCGACGTCGCGGAATACGCGCGCATGCTCGAGGAGGAGGGCGAGCTGCGCGGCCTGCTCGGTCCGCGCGACATGGAACGCATCTGGTCGCGTCACATCGTCAACTCCGCCGCCGTCCTCGACTTCATGCCCCGCAAGGAGGGGCGCGAGGTTCTGGACGTTGGCTCCGGCTCCGGTTTGCCTGGCATTGTGATCGCCGCGTGTCGGCCTGACCTGCACATTCACCTCGCGGAGCCCATGGCACGCCGCGTGGAGTGGCTTGAAGAGGTCGTCGAGGGCCTGGGCCTGGATAACGTGACCGTGCATCAGGCGCGTGCCGAGGAGCTGCGAGGCAAGGGCAAGGCCGACGTGGTCACTGCCCGTGCCGTGGCGAATATGAGCAAGCTCGTGCGCATGACGTCCAAGCTCATCGCGCCGGGTGGTTCGCTCGTAGCGCTCAAGGGGCGTCGCGCTCCAATTGAGGTGGACGAGGCCTCGGCTGAGCTACGCCGTCACCACCTGCGTGCCGAGATACACGAGGTTCCCTCGATCATGGAGGAAGAGTCGACGTACGTGGTGGTCTGCACCCGTATCAAGTAGGTTTTGCTGAAAGTGATGGCCGCCACATTGCAATGTGGCGGCCATCACTTTATTGTGAGTGAGCCTTTCTTCTGCATGTTTTTGTGGTGCCGTTGCGTCATTTTGAAGCTTGTGTGATCGACCGACGCGGCCAGGAGAATCGATCCTACAGAACATTTTTTTGGTGTTCGATGCAATGTGTCGTGATTCCTGTGTGTATTCATGCATCGCGGGCTTTCGATACTGTTAGTGTCGGCGGTGGCCCGTAGACTAGAGGCAGTAGCTAGGAAGGTGTCACGTGACAGCAGAAAACGCCCCTCTGTCCTCTCAGATTGAACGCAACATCGCCGATTTGCGTATGCTCGCAAACGCTGAGTATCGCAAGCCGGCGTCCACGCGCATCATTGCAATCGCCAACCAGAAGGGCGGCGTCGGTAAGACGACCTCGGCCGTCAACCTGGCTGCTGGCCTTGCAATGGGTGGTCTGTCGGTGCTTGTTATCGACGCGGACGCGCAGGGCAACGCATCCAGCGCGCTTGGCGTCGCGCACCCCGTGGGCACACCATCGACGTATGACGTGATGATCGGGGGAGCGGAGCTGGAGGATGTTGTCCAGCCGTGTCCCGATGTCGAGGGCATCCTCGTGTGCCCGGCGACAATCGACCTATCGGGTGCCGAGATTGAACTGGTTGACGTGCCCGGGCGTGAGAGTCGCCTGAAGGCTGCGCTCAGCCGGTACGTGGCGGCGCATCATGAGATTGACATTATCCTCATTGATTGCCCGCCCTCGCTCGGCCTCGTGACGCTGAATGTCATGGTGGCGGCCGACGAGGTTCTGATCCCCATTCAGGCCGAGTACTACGCTCTCGAGGGCCTGAGCCAGCTCTGGAATACGGTCGAGCGCGTCGGTGCGAGCATGAATCCCGGCCTGCGCGTGTCGGGAATGCTCCTCACCATGTCCGACAAGCGCACCCGCCTGTCCGAGGAGGTCGAATCTGAGGTGCGTGCGCACTTCCCGCATCACACGTTCGAGACGGTGATTCCCCGCAGCGTTCGCATTTCCGAAGCCCCCAGCTACGCACAGACCGCCATTACGTACGATCCGCGCAACGTTGGTGCTATCGCATACCGAAAGGCCGCCCTCGAGCTGTGCGATCGGCTTGCCGCCGCATTGTAAAACAGTGTTTCACGTGAAACATTGGCCCGCAGCCTGGGTTCTCCGCAGTTTGGAACGTAGTCATCACGATTCGCGACCATAAGTTCAACAAAGTGATCAAAGCCGCTCATCACCTGAGCGCAATGCATTGTTTCACGTGAAACAATAAACGCACGCAATTGAAGGAGTTATGCAATGGCGGATGCAACACCGAAGACTGAGGGCCACAAGGGTGCTCGCAAGCACACCGGCCTCGGTCGCGGTCTTGGCGCTCTCATCCCTCAGGCAGGTGAGCAGAAGCCACCGACACCCCCCGCCCTTCCTGCACGTCCACTCGACGTCTTCTTCCCCGAAGGCCCTGCCGCCAGCGGTAGGGGAGGATCCGCAAAGGATCTCCTCCAGCCTAAGCGCGCCACGGCCTCGTCGAACAAGAAGCGCCACGCAATGCCTACCCTGGACATTGGCGCGGCACGCCGCACGGTGAATGCATCTAATCCTCTTGGCTCCGGGATCAATGGCTCAGCCCCCGACCAGAGTGGTTCTACCCCGCGTGTTGTGCCCGTCGAAACCGTCGCTCAGTCTATTCCAGATGTTTCACGTGAAACATCTGAGGAGAATGAGCTTCTGCCCGTGCCCGGGGCGTCCTTCGCCGAAATTGCTATCGATCAGATCGTCCCCAATGCGAAGCAGCCTCGTGAGGTCTTCGACGAGGATGACCTGAAGGAACTGTCCGCCTCCATTAAGGAGGTCGGTGTTCTCCAGCCCGTCGTCGTTCGCAACATTCCCGCCACCGGCCGTTCCGAGAAGCTCCAGGAGTACCTCGCCGACAAGCCCGACGCGCGTTACGAACTGATCATGGGCGAGCGCCGCCTGCGTGCCTCCGAGCTCGCCGGCGAGACCACGATTCCAGCGATCATCCGAGAGACCGACGACGGGGATCTACTCCGCGACGCGCTCCTCGAGAACCTCCACCGGGCCCAGCTCAACCCGCTGGAAGAAGCGAGCGCATACCAGCAGCTCATGGCCGATTTCGGTGCGACTCAGGAAGAACTCGCCAAGCGAATCGCCCGCTCGCGCCCGCAGATTGCCAACACCCTGCGCCTACTCAAGCTCCCCCCGACCGTCCAGAAGAAGGTGGCCGCACAAGTCATCACCGCGGGCCACGCCCGCGCCCTGCTGTCCCTCGACACAGCAGAAGACATGGAACGACTCTCGGAGCGCATCGTCGCGGAAGGCCTCTCAGTGCGCACCACTGAAGAGATCGTCCGAGTCGGCAAGGTCAAGGCCACCCCACGCCCGCGCGCCCGCAAGCAAGAACCCCTGTCTGCACTGGGAGAGAGCGTCGTGACGGCCCTGTCCGACGCGTACGACACGCGCGTCTCCATCACGGAAGGCCAAAAGAAGGGTCGAATCGTCATCGAATTCGCAGGAGCAGACGACCTCCAGCGAATCGCAGACCTTATTCTCCACTGAGTCAGCTTTGTACACGTCTCAGCAGATCAGCCGAAGTATGTTTCCAATTATACATTTTCCGGCCTAATCTGTGGCTCAAACTACGCTTAAACTACTCTTAAGGATCCGGCGTCGGATCCTCGCAGTACTAGAAGGAGCGAAAGGCATGCATGCCCCAGGCAGTTCGCGCACCGTGCTTTTCGATGTCGGGGGAGTCCTCGTTGACTCTCACCCCGATCCCGCTGTCATCGCCCGCATGCTCGGAGACGAATCGCGAGGCCTCACAACACTCGTCGACCAAGCAATGTGGACACACCGCGGCGACTACGACGCCGGTCTGTCTGATCGGGACTTTTGGGACCGTATCGCCGGCGACTGCGGACAGGACGAACCACCCGCAGACCTACTCAAAGCCCTCGTGGAACTCGATTCCTCACGTATGGCCGATGCAAACGAATCCACCCTCAGCCTCGTCCGCTTCCTGCGACACCAGGGCATACGCGTCGGTATCCTCTCCAACGCCCCGTACCCCATTGCAAAAGCAATCCGCCGCTCCGAATGGGGGAGCCTCTTCGACTTCTTCGCCTTCTCCTGCGACTACGGCATCTGCAAGCCCTCCCGCGGCATCTACCGCGACGTACTCCACCGCCTCGGAACTCCCGTCGAAGACGTTGCCTTCATCGACGACCGTCGCGAAAATGTTCGCGCCGCTGAACTGATGGGCGTCAAAGGAATCTTGTGGACAGGACCCGAACAGGCCGAGGCACGCCTCAAGGAACTCGGCTTCCTGTTCTGAGGCGCGCTTTCGCATTTTGTTGCGCGTGACGAGCGAATGTGTGCTGCTCATCCGTGCTTGGGGTACCTTCGGGTCCAGCCAGCTGTGTGAGTTTCGGTCGCCGCGGGGCCTGCCCGCCCGCTCGCCGTCCGCGCCGCGAGCCTTCGGCTCGGCGCGTCGTCTCGAAGCCCGGCCAGGCCCTGCAGGCCCCGCGGCGACCTCCACTTGGATGGTTGTGAAAAACAGTCAGACCCCGCGGCATCCTCCACTTGGACGGTCGATCTCAAAGCCCGGCCAGGCCCTGCCGACACCCCGGCACTGTAGTCGCCGCAGCGTTCCCCACGTAGACGGTTGAGATACCGCCAGAGATCCAACGCGGCTCGTTCTCGGAGACACGAAGGGCCCGGGAGGACAGCAGTCCTCCCGGACCCGGTGCGTCTCGCAGGGGAGCAGTGTCGCTACTCGCCCTCGACGGGGGCGTCAGCGGAGTGTTCTGACTCCTCCGACGAATCGGCCGACTCGGCAGCATCATCCGCGGACCCATCAGCCACGCGACCACCCGCCACGAAATCAACGATGTCGGCGCACAGCTGTGCGAACGACGAATCCTCGAGCGCATCCGCCGCCTGGGGGAGAAGCGACGTATCCGTCATACCGGGCGCAACATTGGCGTCAATAAACCAGCACGTCCCATCCTCATCCACCACAAAATCCATGCGCGACAAGTCCCGCAGACCCAGCGTCGTGTGCGCCTCAACAGCCGCGGCCTGCATGTCAGCCAAGGCCTCGGGAGAGAAACGCGCCGGCACAAAATACTCCGACTCATCCGTCGTGTACCGCGCATCGTAATCGTAACGGCCATCATCCGTCGCAATCTCAACCGGGGGCAGAGCCACCGGCCCACCCTCCAGATCCACGACCGATACGGCCACATCGCGGCCCTCGATACGCTGTTCAACCATCAGGCGCTGGCCGTACGCAAACGCATCCACCATCGAACGACGCAACTGCTTCGCATCATGCGCCGTCGAAATACCCAGCGCCGAACCGCCATCCGTCGGCTTAATGACAACCGGGAACAACACCGACCCCTCCAGCGCAGACAGCACATTCGATGCACCCAGCTGGCGGAAAATCGCCTGCGGCAGCGTCACCCAACCCGGCGTCGCCAGCCCCGCTGAACCCAGCAGAGCCTTCGCCGTCGGCTTATTCGACGCCAACATCGACTGCACCGACGACGAACCCACAAAGGGGATCCCCACCGATTCCAGGAACGACTGCAACGAGCCGTCCTCGCCAATCGACCCATGCACGAGAGGCCAAATCACGTCAGGAGCGAACGACTCGATCGCCCCCGCCAGCGACGCATCCACATCCGAAATGACAACCTCGTAACCGGCCTGCGCCAGAATATTCGCGACGCGACGACCCGAACGCACCGACACATCACGCTCATGCGTCAACCCGCCCGAAATAATCAGAACCTTCGTAGCCATAGTGTTGTTACTCCTTCGCAACCTTAACGAGCCGACCCAGCCCCGGCCTCATCCGTTGAAGCAGTGCCGAACATGTCAACCATTTCCTTCTCAGCGTTGACGACCGTCGAGAGGCGGCGCACGCCCTCGCGGATTCTTTCCGGGGTGGGGTAACAGAACGACAAGCGCATGTGATTCGACCCCTGCCCGTCGTAGAAGAACGCCGTACCCGACACGTAAGCGACCTGGGCGCGCACCGCGCGCGGCAGCATTGCCTTCGCATCCAAACCCTCAGGCAGAGTCACCCACGTGTAGAAGCCACCGTCTGGCACCGTCCACGAGCACGACGGCATGAACTCCTCAAGCGCCGTCAGCATTGCGTGAGCGCGCTCCGCGTACATCGAGCGGAACGTCTTCACCTGCCCGTACCAGTCGTAGCTGCCCAAATAATCCGCGATCGCCATCTGACCCACCATCGACGGGCACAGGATCGCCGACTCGAGCGCCAGGACCAGCTTCGCGCGGATCGCATGCGGCGCGTACGCCCAGCCGATGCGGAAGCCCGGCGCGAACATCTTCGAGAACGAACCCAGGTACACGACCCCCTCCGGGCTGTACGAGGCGATGGCCGGCAGGGGATCACTGTGGAAGCCGAGCAGGCCATACGGGTTGTCTTCGACGATGAGGACGTGCTCGCGCAGGCAGATCTCCGCGATGATCGGGCGGCGCTCCGCCGACAGGGTCACACCCGCCGGGTTGTGGTAGTTCGGGATGATGTAGATGAACTTGATCGTCCGACCCGACGCCCGCACGTTGCGGATTGTCTCAGCCAAGGCCTCGGGAATGATGCCGTGCTCATCCATCGGCACGTGCACGACGTCCGCCTGGCGCGCGCGGAACACGCCGAGCGCGCCCACGTACGAGGGGGCCTCGGCGAGGATGACGTCGCCCGGGTTCACGAAGAGTTCGGTGACGAGGTCGAGTGCCTGCTGGCTGCCCGTCGTTACCACGACGTCGTCCGGGTCGGCACCGACGATACCGTCGTAGCTCATGACCTCCGTGATGTGTTCGCGCAGGACCTCCCAGCCCTGGCCGTTGCCGTACTGCATGGCCTGCGCGCCGTGGTTGCGGATCAGCTTTTCCGCGGACGCCGCGAGCTTATCGAGGGGGAGATCCTTCAGGTTCGGCATGCCGCCCGCGAGGGAAACGACCTCGGGGCGGGAGACGACCGAGAAGAGGGCGCGGATCTCGGATGCGCGCAGGTTCAGGGCTTGGTCCGCGTAGACGTCGTACCAGGGGTCGAGGCGGTTGCCCTGCGTGCGCGACGAGCCGGACGAGGCCGGGGTCGCTCCGTGTGTTGAAGGCTGAGTCAATGGGTGCCATCCTTTGCGTGGAGTCGCGTTATGCGTATAGGTAAAGTGTGCCACTTTCCTGGCCGCACGGGGCGACGAGGCCCGGGTGACGGTCACATGTTTCACGTGAAACATTGTCGGTGGCGCGGCCGGTGTTCCGGGTGCCGCGTGGGTCTGGCCGGGGGCGTAGGTGGTCCGGGCACTGGTAGTGGTCGCGTGGACGCGATCGGGTACCGGCCTGGGGAGTTGCATGTGGGGGAGTGCAAGGGCGGCACGAGTGCCAAGGTCGGGACCTATGAGGTTGATGGGGGCAAGGTTGAGCAGGGGTCGGCTGCCTACGTGGGGGATCGCCTGGCCACGGACGTGGATTTTCACCAGAAGATGCGTGAGAACCCGGCGTTGTGGGAGGCCATCAAGGACGGGCGCGTCACGGTGCATTCCGACATCGCGATCACCCGCAGCGGGAACGCAGGGAAAATAGACTTTAAGACCAACCCGATTACACTGGACCCAGCCCACATCACCCGCATCGACCAGGCCATCAAGGGTCACTAGAGGAGGATCATGTCCTTTGAGTTCACCGTGTTGTCTGATGATCGTTTCATCGAGATACTCCAGGCGTGGGTGGACTCACCCTGGCCCAAAACAGCCGAAGACGGCTACGCCCTACGCGACCGCTTCGGATGGACACAGAAGGAAGGGAAGCCCAACGTCTTTACTTCTGACGTTCACCCAATAGGGTTTCCTTGTTACTTCACCAAAGGGAGTGGCTCGATCGGAACGTTCAGTTTTTTGATCACTGATATTGCGCCTGAGGAGGCTTGGGGGTATTCGTTGGAGCCGGCGAAGGTGATTTATCGGCATTTCTGTGAGATTTTGACGCGCCGGTATGGGAAGGCGAAGCAGCGTAGTAGTAAGAAGGAGCGTTATCGTTCTACTTTTGTTACCCCGCTGGGCGTGGGCGTGAGTGTGGGCGGCAATGATGCTCTGGTCAGCTGCATTGTTGAGTCTCCTGAGGAGATGTTTATTGTGAGCGAGTACCAGCGTCTTGTTGCCAAGGGGTACATCTCAGAGGACGAGTAGCCGCGGCTAGCCGTGGCTGGTCTCAACCGGGGGCGCGCACGCGGATTGTTTCACGTGAAACAATCCCGGCTCTCCGGCTCAGTGCAGACGCGGATAGGGCTAGGAAGTGGCCGACGTGTCGATAGGTGAACTAGCTGCTGACAGCGACGAAGCAGAAGGAGAGCGAGCGGATCCGCCCGATGGACTTGCCGGTCATGGGGGAGTAGGGAAGTCGTCAGGAAAGGTCTGCCCGTAGCTTTCAGGAGCATCGTCGCAACTGGATACAAAAAGTCCGCAGCCCAGAAGGGTCTGCGGACTTGCGCTACTCCGGCCGAGCCGGAAGTGCTCAGTGGCGGTCGGCCTTGCGCGAACGCTTCGCGTCGGCGAGCTCGTTGAGCTGGTCGATGTGGGCCTGGGCAACCATGACGTCGATGGTGGAGAACATGAGTGGGCTCCTCGTGGGATCGTATTGGTGATTGTGTCCCTGCTTGACGAGGCCGGGGATCGCCCGGCGGTTCTCGTACGTGGAGCGCGCCAACGCGGGTAGCGTCAGCGCGACCCTGCGTATCAAACAAGAAAAAGCGCCGGACGAGCTTGGCAGCTGTGTCAGGCGCTTAACGGCTATAGTTTATGCCTCGGTTTTTTGGCAATCAATCGTTCGGACAGTTAGATCCGTCGCAGCGAGAATCAAGCAATTGCAAAGGAAAAACGCTGTCAGCATAGCTTTCGAGCGATGGTGAGTGGATACAAGTCACTGCGTAGACGGTCTGGTTGTGCAGAACAGGTATTTTGAGGGGTGTTTGTGGTGGGAGTGGTGGCGGGGGCGTCGTGCCAGGACTAGAATGATAACGATTTTCATTCAAGACAGTATCTAGAGGACCCATGAACCCCACGACATACAGGAGCCCGGGCCGCGCAGCTGCCCGGGCCCTCGCCGCAATGAGCCTCGCGGCAGCATCCTTCCTTGCACCAACAGGAGCACACGCCGCCGACGAGGCAGGCACTGGACTCGACTCCGCCACCGAAACAGCAGCAGCCGAGGAAGTGGCGCACGAAGCTTCCGACGCCTCCAACACCCAGGCAGATAACGCAGCCACAACCGACGCGGCCACCACAGTTACGTCCGACGCAGCCACCGACAACGCAGCCACCACAGTTACAACCGATGCGGCCGCCGACAACGCAGCCACCACAGTTACAACCGATGCGGCCGCCGACAACGCAGCCACCACAGTTACAACCGATGCGGCCGCCGACAACGCAGAAGCGGCCGCGACGAATTCGATCGCGCTGGAGTCGGTTGCGACGGACGCCGCCACGGCCTCGGGAACCGGGGGAGTGACCACCTGCGACGTCATGCGCACCCCGCCCGACGGCACCACCGCCACCCTGAACCGCGGCCACGCCGACATCTTCGACCTCACCTCTGACGCGGCCGGTGCGCTCACCCTGCGCATCAAGGAGGACGCCACCGGCTCCGGTGTCCTGCGCGAACCCGAGCAGACCCTCCTCGCGATCCCCGCGAGCACGCTCACCCAGATTCCCGACGCCGTCAGCCAGACGACCGGCGCGCCCGCCGCCGCGTACCTACTCGGCCAGTCCGGCGACAACCAAGCCACCGTCCTGTGGCCCGGGTGGGACACCCTGGGCATCGCCGCCGGCGGATACGACGCCGCGCGCTTCCACATCACCTACTCCGGGCCAGCCGACGGGCGCATCTACGCCTTCACATCCAGCTTCGCAGAAGGCCTGAAGGCGGTCACAGCCGACGGCAGCTACGACCTGGCCCCGGGCGGCGACGACATCGACCAGCCCTACGCCGCCCACAAGCACGTCAACTGGCTGTTCACGCGCGCCGGCCGCTACACGCTGACCGTCCAAGCCAGCGCCTGGACCCCCGGCAACACCGGCACCGCCAACGCCGTCGCACCCACCCGCACCTACACGATCGACGTGGCTGACGAAGCCGCGTGCCTCGCCGAGGCCGGCCTTACCCCCGGCGGTAATGGCAACCCCGCAGCCCCCGCACCCGGCGTCGACCCAGGTTCCACGGATGCCCAGTCGGGAGCCGGGCAGTCGGGCGCTGACGGGGATTCGGCCCCGGACACCACAGACCGCTCCGCTTCCGACACCGGCGCTGGAGCGAACGACCCCGCCCAGACCTCGGGCACAGGTCTGGGCGCGGGCAGCAGCGGGGGAGCGGGCACAACCTATGGCGTCACCACCTCAGGCACCACGACCTCGGGCGCTCGCACCACCACGTCGTCAGGCGAACGCTGCATCCCCACCCGCGTCACCCGCGAGGCAACGGGAACCGAATCTGCTGCCCCGGCCTCGTCCCAAGCTCCCGCCAACACCGCGCGCACCACGCTGACCGTCAGCGTCGGCGAGGGTGCATCCGGTAACGCGACCGAGGGACACTTCGACCTGGGGCCCGCCATCGAAAACGGCAGCCTCGTCGCCCGCATCAAAGACGACCGCACGCAGCCCGCGCAGTGGGTCGATCCCTCAACCCTGACCTTCGCACTCGGTGAGGCCGCGCGCATCACCGCGCCCGCAGACCTCGGCTTCGTTGCCACCGCCGGCTCCAGCGTGTGGCTCATCCCTTCCACCCAAATCGCGGGCGTGCCGTGGCTGGGCCTGAACTCCCAGCGCGAAGAGATCGTCACCGGAACCACCGGCGGCGTCCAATTCACCCTCGACGCCGTCGAAGGACCCGGCCGTGTCGCCGTCTTTAACGCGGGCGCGCTCGGCTCCGGCGTCGGCGAGCACGTGTTCGATGGGCCCGGCTCCAGCTACACGCTCGGCCCCAACACGCACGCCCACCAGAACTGGGTGTTCACCGCGCCCGGCACCTACACGCTCACCATCTCCATGCGCGTCACCCCCACCGGTGCGGCCCTGACCGGCTCCGGCTACGGCAGCAGCGGCGAAGTCACCGCCACCGGCGCACTCGGCACGAGCAGCCGACCCATGGCATCCCAGGTCGTCGGCCGCACCGCCTCCGGCAAAGACTGCGACCTCTCCCTGGCCATCACCGGCGCCGACACCATCCCGCTGGCCGTCGTCTCGCTCACGTGGGCGCTGACCGGCGCGGCCTGCGTGTGGGTCAGTTCGATCGGCCGACGCAGAAACGCGCGAGCGTTCTCGTGAGCACTCATTCACGAGGCATCCTCTCCTTCCTCCCCCGCCACCCCTCCCGTGGGTGGCGGGGGAGTGGGTGTGGACTCGCCGCAGCAACGTTCGCGCTTACGGCGGGGGTCGCCGGGTGCGCGCCTGCGCCCGACCCCGCTCACGATGGCGAGCTGCGCGTCGTCGCCACGACCGGCATCCTTGCCGACCTCGTCCGCAACGTCGCCGGAGACCGCGCCCACGTCACCCAGATGGTCCCCAACGGGGCAGACCCACACTCGTGGGAACCCTCCCTGCGCACCATCCGCGACGTCGCCTACGCGGACATTGCCTTCTCCAACTACCTCATGCTCGAAGAACACGCCCTCATCCGCGCCCTCGACTCCAACCTGCCCGCCGGCTCACGCTCCGTCTCCGTCGCCGAAGAGGCCGCCAAAAACGGTGCCACCATCCTTCCCCTTGTCGAAGATCGAGCCCTCGACACCCCGTGGCTCGGCATGCGCGTGTGGGGCGACGGCACCGACATGGGAGCCACCCGCGCCTCGCAGATCGACCTGACGACCACCGGCGTCGACGGGCCCGGCCAGGCCGCCGCCTACCTCACCACGTCGTTCGGGCAGCCCGAAATCGCCTTCGCGACCTCGGACGGCTTCAACGCCGCAGGCGGATACGACACCGACACCGCGCAGCTGCCCGCCGACGCCCACCAACACATGAGCTGGGCGTTCACCGCCCCCGGCGTGTACCGCGTCCACTTCCGCGCCAACCTGCGCACCACCCCCGGCGCGACACCGGTCAGCGTCGGGGAAGGCACCGCCGTCTTCGCCGTCGGCACCCCGCCCGAAGACATCGCCGCCGCAGAAGGCCGCCGCGTCCTCTCCGCCGGCCACGCCGACATCACCGTCAACCTCACCACCAAGCGCGTCGAACTCGCCTCCGACGCCGGAGCACTCAGCGGGGACGAGGCCTCGGCCCCCTGCGTGGGCGCCGGAACCACGGGAGCGGCCGTCGCCTCGACCATGGAATGCACAGACCTCGACCAGGTCGTCATCGAAGTGCCCACCCGCGCACTCACGACGATCCCCGGAGAGGCCTCGTTCCGCTTCATCGGCGAGCCCGGCGCGAACGTCTACATGCTGCCCCAGGCCGTCCTCGGCAAGCACGTCCACGGCGACATCGACCCCCACCTGTGGCACGACGTCCACAACGCCCAAGCGTACGTGCGCGTCATCCGCGACTCGCTGATCTCCGTCGACCCCGACGGCGAGGCCACCTACCGGGCCAACGCAGCCGCCTACCTGACGCGCCTCGACGAGCTCGACGCCACCGTGGCCTCGACCATCGCGTCCATCCCCGAAGAGCGCCGCAAACTCGTCACCACCAACGACGCGTACGCGTACCTGGCGAACGCCTACGGCCTCACCGTCGCCGGATTCGTCGCGCCCAACCCCAGCGTCGAACCCTCCATCGCCGACCGGATCAAACTCCAGGCCACCCTGTCCGACTCCTCAATCCCCGCGGTGTTCCTCGAACCCAACCTGGCGCGCACCCGCTCCACCCTGCGCACCGCCGCCACCGACGCGGGCGTGAACATCTGCCCCCTCTACGGCGACACCCTCGACGACCAAGCACCCACCTACATCGACATGATGGAACACAACGCCCGCTCACTGGCACGCTGCCTGGGCGGCAAGGAGATGCCATGAAACTCTTTTCTTCCCAGTCTGCTGACGGCCGTCGGCTCTTCGCCACGGGACTACCTCTTCCGGCTGACGCGGGGCCTGCCCGCCCGCTCGCCGCCACGCCACGAGCATCGCTCGGCGTGTCGTCTCGAAGCCCGGCCAGGCCCTGCAGGCCCCGCGCCGACCTCATGTGGCAAACCATCATGCCGCCCACGGAACAGAGTGGGCGGGCGTCTCATCTCGAAGCCCAGCCAGGCCCTGTCGCTGTCCCCGGGGCTAGCCGACGGCCCCGTCTAGGCATGACGCTGAGTGCCCTGCTCGTGTCAGCTCTCCTCTTCATCGTGGGTGCCCCCTCTTCTGTTGCTGACCCGAGTCCCGACCCCGACCTCGCGCAAAGCGTCGCCGCGCACGAGGAGTGGTCGAATGAGGCCAGCGAGATCAGCGCCGGACACGTCGATCTCGGTCCCCGACTGATCGACGGGCAGTGGCGGGCCGGACTGCGCCACGACGCCGAGAGCGGTGCCGTGTGGCGCGACCCCAACCAGACCGTCCTGCGGGTCAGCGACGCGGCCATCATGACCGCGCCCGACTCCGCCGACTACCCCTTCCTGGCCGACGTCGCGGGCAAGCCCGTCCACGTCATCCCCCAGACGCAGAACCCGAGCGTCGTATGGCTCGGATGGAACACGCAGGATCCCGCCGTCACGGCCACTATCGACCGCGGCCTCACCATGCGCGTCGGCCCCGTGAGAGGCCCCGGCCGCGCGTGGCTGTTCCTCCAGTCCGGCACCTTCGGCAAGCCCCTCCTGCTCGCCGACTCGGGTGCCGCCCCCGGCGACGTGTGGATCGACTCGGGCACGCACGTGCACGCCAACTGGGCGTTCTCCGCCCCCGGTACCTACACGGCGACCGTGACCTTCCTGGGCACGACCACCGCCGGCGAGGCCGTGGCCGCTTCCACGACCCTGCGCTTCGCCGTGGGCGACGCCGCTTCCGCGTCCGAAGCCCTGGCCATGGCTGCGCCCGCCGCTTCCGGTTCTGGTTCCGCAGTTCCGTCTGTGGGCACCTCCCAGGGCCCCGGCTCCTCCGAGTCGACGTCGTCCTCGCCCGAGGGCGGCTTGCCCGACTGGGCCTTCCTCGCGATCATCGTCAGCGTCGCCCTCTCCCTCCTCGTGATCGGCGCGCTCGTCGTTGCACGCTCGCGCCGCAGCCGCGCCGAACAGGCCGCCGCCATCGCCGAGGCCGACTCCCTCCTCTCACCCCTGCCCGCCACCCGGGGTGAGGGGAACGAGGAAGCAGCCACGGCCTCGTCCCAGAGTGCCGGAGCACCCGGCGCGGGCGAGAGCGGTGAGGGCAACGGCCTCGGCAATGGGGGAGGGGGGCAGTGAGCCAGCCTGGCTCTTATAACCCTCTCCGAGCC
>ERZ1699232.355-NODE-355-length-14247-cov-4.452266_pt1 | contig 14247 bp, 5 predicted proteins | sample MGYA00581529_ERZ1699232 | MGnify/ENA primary metagenome ERZ1699232 (study PRJEB42319, sample SAMD00040335) | human oral metagenome | material: saliva | host: Homo sapiens | study: EMG produced TPA metagenomics assembly of PRJDB4115 data set (Metgenomic analysis of...
TTTGTAGAATCCCGATGGTCGCTGAGGAGGCTTGAATCAGAAGGGTTAAACCTGTTCCGACAAGAACACCCAAGATTGGATTTTTACTAAGTTCTACCATGTAGTCTTTAAAGACTTGTAAATCCTTAAGGGGTTCCATAGCGCCACTCATAAGATTGAGGGCAAAGAAGATACCACCAACACCAAAGAGGATTCGTCCGATGTTATTGATGGTTCTATTTTTTGTGAAGAAGAGACAGACTGCTCCGAGAAAGAGCATCGGTAAAGCGTAGTCTCCCAGTTTAAAACCGATGATAAAGGATGTGACGGTTGTTCCAATATTGGCTCCCATAACAATCCCAATAGCCTGACGCAGGGTCAATAGTCCGGCACTAACCAGACCAACTGTAATAACCGTAACACCTGAACTCGATTGAATCAGGGCAGTCATCCCAATTCCAACTAAAATTCCAAAGAAAGGATTGCTAGTATATTTGTCAATGTAATATCGAAGACGATCTCCAGCTGCTTGTTGCAAACCGTCCCCCATGGTCTTGATACTATATAAGAATAGTCCCAGGCCACCTAAAAAGTGAAATGCAATTTCCTGCCAATTAATGGACATTTTATTTTCCCTCCGAAAACTAATCGCGGAATTTCTCCCATTCTATTTTAAAGGATTCTAAGCAATCTAACAAGTAGTAAACACATTTTTTTAGAAAAATATCATGAAAATGTAAAAAAAGTAATTGATTGTCTAATTTATATCATTTATTCACCCCTTTATAGATATTTTAGGATGACTGTTGACTCTACTTATAAATATCGTAAAATAAAAATGAACAGTTCTGCTATTTTAAGGGCAGTTACTTTTTTAAAATAAAAATAAAGCGCTTACTTTTTTGGAAGTGAAAGGAGAAAAAATGAAGAATCCATTTTTTGAGAAACGTTGTCGCTATAGTATTCGAAAATTATCAGTGGGTGCCTGCTCTTTGATGATTGGTTCGGTTTTATTTGCCAACCAAGCTCTAGCAGAAGAAGTTGCAATCCCAGCGAATGAAACAAGGACTACTGCTGTGGCTACAGAGCAAGCATCGCCAAGCACATCAGAGCAACCAACTACAGCTTCACCTGAGGTAATAAAGCAGTTGGAAGAGACAGAAAACAAGGTTAGTGAACAACCTATTTCAGAAGAAAAACCAACCTTGGACCAATTGACTGCAGCTGATAAGGAAGTAGCTAGGCCAGTTACTGAAACTCCTAAGGTTGAAGAAGCACCTACAACTACAGAAATTAAACCAGAAGAAAAAGCAACAGTCTCTGATGTTCCTAAGAAAGAAGAAAAAAGTCTTCGACCAAAAGAAATTAAGTTTGACACTTGGGAAGATTTGTTGAAATGGGAACCGGGTGCCCGTGAAGACGACGCTATTAACCGTTCTTCAGTTGAATTGGCTAAACGTTACCGTGGGCATGTAGTCAACGAAAAAGCCAATAAGGATGCCAAGGTTGAAGCTCTTGCCAATACCAACTCTAAGGCCAAAGACCACGCTTCTGTAGGTGGTGAAGAGTTTAAAGCCTATGCTTTTGACTACTGGCAATACTTGAATTCAATGGTCTTCTGGGAAGGGCTCGTTCCAACTCCGGACGTGATTGATGCTGGTCACCGTAATGGTGTTCCTGTATTGGGTACACTCTTCTTCAACTGGTCTAATAGTATTGCAGACCAAGAAAAATTTGCTGCAGCTCTTCAACAAGACGAAGACGGTACTTTCCCTATCGCTCGCAAGCTAGTTGATTTAGCTAAATATTATGGATTTGATGGATATTTTATCAACCAAGAAACTACAGGTGATATCGTAACGCCTCTCGGTAAGAAAATGCGTGATTTCATGCTTTATACCAAGGAATATGCAGCTCAAGTTAATCATCCAGTCAAGTATTCTTGGTACGATGCCATGACTTATGAATACGGCCGTTACCATGAGGATGGACTTGGTGAGTACAACTATCAATTCATGGAAAAAGAAGGAGACAAAGTACCAGCTGATCACTTCTTTGCCAACTTTAACTGGACTAAAGAGAAAAATGATTACTCTGTAACGATGGCCAAATGGCTAGGTCGCAGTCAGTATGATGTTTTTGCAGGTTTGGAATTGCAACAAGGTGGTTCTTACAAGACAAAAGTGAAATGGGATGCCCTTTTTGATGAAAACGGGAAACTTCGCTTATCACTAGGTCTCTTTGCACCTGATACTATCACGAGTCTTGGTAAGACTGGCGAAGACTATCACAAGAATGAAAATATCTTCTTTACAGGTTACCAAGGAGATCCAACTGGTCAAAAACCAGATGACAAGGACTGGTACGGAATTGCTAACCTAGTAGCTGACCGTACACCAGCAGTGGGACATACCTTTACAACATCCTTTAACACAGGACATGGTAAAAAATGGTTTGTAGACGGTAAAGTTTCCAAGGATTCTGAATGGAACTATCGTTCTGTATCAGGTATCTTGCCTACATGGCGCTGGTGGCAAACTTCATCAGGTGCTAAACTTCAAGCTGACTATGACTTTGAAGATGCCTACAATGGTGGTAACTCACTTAAGTTTGCGGGTGATTTAGCTGAAAATACCAACCAAGATGTTCGTCTCTACTCTACAAAACTGGAAGTAACAGATAAAACAAAACTTCGTGTTGCTCATAAAGGTGGTAAGGGAAGCAAGGTCTATGTAGAGTTTGCGACTCAGAAAAACTATACCTATGGTGGCGAGAATGCTCGTAAAGAGCTGACTCTATCTGACGATTGGACAAAAGATGAATTTGACTTGAGTGCCTTGGCAGGTCAGACTATTTACGGTATCAAGCTCACTTTTGAAAATACTGCTGCCCTTAAGGGCTATCAATTTAACTTGGGTGAGTTGACTGTAACAGATAATCAAGAGGCTCCTCAAGCACCAACAGCTCTTAAAGTAGCTAAACAATCCCTTAAAAATGCCCAAGAAGCAGAAGCCATTGTCCAATTTACTGGAAATAAAGATGCTGATTTCTATGAAGTTTATGAGAAGGATGGCGATGCTTGGCGCCTATTGACAGGCTCATCTGCAACTACGATCTACCTACCAAAAGTTAGCCGTTCAGCTAGTGCAACTGGTACTAGTCAAGAGTTGAAGGTTGTCGCAGTTGGTAAGAATGGCCTTCGTTCTGAAGCAGCAACTACAAACTTTGAGTGGGGAATGACTGTCCAAGACACAAGTCTTCCAAGACCATTAGCAGAAAATATCGTTCCAGGAGCGACTGTTATCGGAAGTACCTTCCCAGACACAGAAGGCGGCGAAGGTATCGAAGGTATGTTGAATGGAACTATCACTAGCTTATCTGATAAATGGTCTTCTGCTCAGTTGAGTGGTAGCGTTGATATCCGTTTGACACAACCACGCCGTGTCGTTAGATGGGTCATGGACCATGCCGGTGCTGGTGGAGAATCTGTCAACGATGGTTTGATGAATACTAAGGACTTTGACCTCTACTACAAGGATGAAGCTGGAGAATGGAAACTAGCCAAGGCTGTTCGTGGCAATAGAGCCCATGTTTCAGATATTACCCTTGATAGCCCAATCACTGCGCAAGAATGGCGTTTGCACGTCATCACGTCTGATAATGGAACACCATGGAAAGCCATTCGTATCTACAACTGGAAGATGTATGAAACTCTTGATACGGAGAGCCAAAACATTCCAATGGCTAAAGTTGCAGCGCGTGTTCTAACTGACAATAAGGTTCAGCTCGGCTTCTCAGAAGTTCCTGCTGGGGCAACCATCACAGTCTATGACAAGGCAGATTCACAAACTCCAATCGCTACCTTAAATACGGTAGTTGGAGGAGATTTGGCAACAGAACCATTGAGCTTTGAAAAACGTCCAAGCCTTCTTTACTATCGTACACAATTGCCAGGGAAAGAAATCAGTAATACTCTTGCTGTAACGATTCCTCAGGATGAAAGAAAGATTAAGGCTATCAGTCTAGAAGTAGCACCTAAAAAGGGAACTTATCAAGTTGGTGAGGAATTGAATCTTAAAGGTGGTCTTCTCCGTGTCAAATACGAAGGTGAAGAAGCAGACGAAGTCATCAACCTTAGTCATGCTGGTGTTGTAGTCAACGGCTACGATGCTCACCATCATGGTGAACAAGAGTTGACAGTGACCTATCTTGGTCTTCCAGTTGCAGGAAGCTTCAAGGTTCAAGTGACTGGTGAAGAAGCTGGTCCAAAAGAAGTCGCAGCCTTGTATATTAGCAAGCAACCGAAAATTGATTACTTTGTAGGCGATACTCTTGACTTATCAGAGGGACGCTTCAAGGTCTTGTATGATGATGAAACTGAGACAGAACATAGCTTTACAGACCAAGGAGTCGAAATTACAGGCTATGATTCTCAAAAAACAGGCCGTCAAAAACTTGAGTTGCACTATCAAGGACAAACTGTCGAATTTGATGTTCTAGTATCACCTAAGGCAGCCATTAACGACGAATATCTGAAACAAGAAATCACATCTGCTCAAGGACGCAAAGAAACATTAGCTTATACATTTGCGGATGCAGCAAAACAAGCAGCTCTTGTTGAGAAGATTGATGCAGCAAAAGCGATCTTAGAAAATCACGATGCTAGCCAAGAAGCAGTCAACCAAGCCTTGAATGACTTGAAACAAGCAGGTTCTGACTTGAATGGTGTACAGCTTTATCAAACAGCTAAGGAAGAGCTTGAAACTCTTCTAGGAAAAGTTCGTGAGAAAAATGCAGACGATCCAATCATCGCTCAAGCAGAAACTCTTATTGGCTCAACAAATCCAAGTCCAGAAGCATTTGCGGACATGAAAGAAAAGCTGAATAAGAAACTAGCTCCTGCAGAAGAAAGCCACCATGTGGGTAGCTTAGAAGAAGGTGAAACTGCTCCAACAGTTGAAGCTCTACCTGAGCTAGTGGTTGAAACAGAAACTCAAGCCTTCGAACGCCAAGAACGTCCGTCAGGAGACCTCTTGTTGGGTGAACGTAGAATCGTTCAGGCAGGTGTAGAAGGTCAAACTCGTCGTCTAATCGAAGTTGATACAAAAGGCAACCGCACTCTTCTTGAGACAGAAGTAGTCAAGGAAGCAGTGGCTGAGATTACTGAAGTTGGTACCAAGGTAGAAAGCCGTGTTCAACCACTAGACGGAGTCAAAGATTTGACTATCAGCAATCCAGCATTAGTGGTTGAGGAAGAAAAAGTTGCATACGGCCATGAAGAACGAGTAAATCCTAGTCTTAAAGCAGGAGAACGTCGCTTGGTTCAAGCAGGAGTTGAAGGACTTCGTCGAAATCTTGTAGAAGTTGACACTGAAGGCAACCGCAGTCTTAAGGGAACAGAGCTTATCAAAGAAACTGTTACTGAGATTGTTGAAATTGGGCCAAAAGAGGATGTCCAAGCTGACAAACCTCTTGCACCTGCTCCAGTAGCACAAGCAGCTAAGCAGGAACCAGCAAAAGCAGAAGCACAAGCTGAAAAACCTGAAGGAAAACAACTTCCAAGTACAGGTGAAGGAGTAGATGCAAATCTCCTTGCCCTTGGATTGGTCGGAGTCCTAGGTGGTTTTGGACTTCTCGCTCAAAAGAAAAAAGAAGATTAAGCTAGAATTTTGATCTAAAATTGACTTCATACAATAAAAAAGATTTGACTTTTAAGAGTCAAATCTTTTTTGCATAGTAGATGAGGAAAAAATTGTGGTGTATACTGTCATAGCTTCAAAGGTTATCCTTATTTAATCTTGTGAAATGGTTGGGGAAAAGTTTAAGGTTTTGCTATCTCTTTTATTGATTTTGTGATATAATTAACACGTAAAAAAAAAAGAAGGAGTCATATCCAATGGCAAAATTGACTGTTAAAGACGTTGACTTGAAAGGGAAAAAAGTTCTCGTTCGTGTTGACTTCAACGTACCTGTAAAAGATGGCGTGATCACTAACGATAACCGTATCACTGCAGCTCTTCCAACTATCAAGTACATCCTTGAACAAGGTGGACGTGCAATCCTCTTCTCTCACCTTGGACGTGTTAAAGAAGAAGCAGACAAAGAAGGTAAATCACTTGCTCCTGTAGCTGCTGACTTGGCTGCTAAATTGGGTCAAGAAGTTACATTCCTTCCAGGTGTTACTCGTGGTGCTGAATTGGAAGCAGCGATTAACGCTCTTGAAGATGGACAAGTTCTCTTGGTTGAAAACACTCGTTTCGAAGATGTTGACGGCAAGAAAGAATCTAAAAACGATCCTGAACTTGGTAAATACTGGGCATCACTTGGAGATGGTATCTTCGTAAACGATGCATTCGGTACAGCTCACCGTGCACACGCATCTAACGTTGGTATCTCAGCAAACGTTGAAAAAGCAGTTGCTGGATTCCTTCTTGAAAACGAAATTGCCTACATCCAAGAAGCAGTTGAAGCTCCAGAACGTCCATTCGTGGCTATCCTTGGTGGTTCAAAAGTTTCAGACAAGATCGGTGTTATCGAAAACTTGCTTGAAAAAGCTGATAAAGTTCTTATCGGTGGTGGGATGACTTACACATTCTACAAAGCACAAGGTATCGAAATCGGTAACTCACTTGTAGAAGAAGACAAATTGGATGTCGCTAAAGCTCTTCTTGAAAAAGCAAACGGTAAATTGATCTTGCCAGTTGACTCAAAAGAAGCGAACGCATTTGCTGACTACACTGAAGTGAAAGACACTGAAGGTGAAGCAGTAGACCCAGGATTCCTTGGTTTGGATATCGGTCCTAAATCTATCGCTAAATTTGACGAAGCTTTGACTGGTGCTAAAACAGTTGTATGGAATGGACCAATGGGTGTATTTGAAAACCCTGACTTCCAAGCTGGTACAATCGGTGTGATGGACGCTATCGTGAAACAACCAGGTGTTAAATCAATCATCGGTGGTGGTGACTCAGCTGCCGCAGCGATCAACCTTGGACGTGCAGACAAGTTCTCATGGATTAGTACGGGCGGAGGAGCTTCAATGGAGCTTCTCGAAGGTAAAGTATTGCCAGGTTTGGCTGCACTTACAGAAAAATAATTTCAGCCCGTTTGTCTCTACAAAATCCTGATTTTGTAGAAAAAGGAACAAAACTGAAACGTTAACAAAAAGGTGGCTATGTCACCTTTTTGTGTTAGTGGAGGTATTTGTGACGCGGTGGTGGGGCATCAATGGAACTTCTTGAAGGTAAAGTTCTTCCAGGACTTGCAGCCTTGACAGAAAAATAAGATTTACTAAATGAATCAAGGAAGAGGGGAATGAAAGTTCCTCTTTTCTTTTACTGAAAATAAAAACGCTTCCTCTCAACTATTGCTCATAAAATCACCTAATTTATGATAAAATGGAAATAGAAAGTTGAGATTATGAGTTATTTTAAAAAATATAAATTCGATAAATCCCAGTTCAAACTTGGTATGCGAACCTTTAAAACAGGTATTGCTGTTTTTCTAGTTCTCTTGATTTTTGGCTTTTTTGGTTGGAAAGGTCTTCAAATTGGTTCTTTGACAGCCGTTTTTAGCCTGAGGGAGAGTTTTGACAAGAGTGTTCATTTTGGGACTTCTCGTATTCTAGGAAATAGTATCGGTGGCCTCTATGCCCTGGTCTTCTTCCTATTAAATACCGTTTTCCATGAAGCATTTTGGGTAACCTTGGTTGTTGTTCCTATCTGCACCATGTTAACCATTATGACAAATGTAGCTATGAATAACAAAGCAGGTGTTATTGGTGGTGTAGCAGCCATGTTAATCATTACCCTATCGATTCCTACTGGAGAAACGATTTTGTACGTGTTTGCGCGTGTATCAGAAACGTTTATGGGAGTTTTTGTTGCAATTCTCGTAAATTACGATATTGATCGTATTCGACACCTTTTAGAGAAAAAAGAAAAATAATGTTACATTTTATAACATTATCAATTGACGTTTGTCTTTTTTTAGACTATAATAGACAGAAAGAAGGAAATTGTAAATGAAGGAAAAAGAATTTCGCCGAAACATGGCTGTTTTTCCTATTGGCAGTGTTATGAAGTTGACAGATCTATCGGCGCGTCAGATTCGGTATTATGAAGATCAAGAGTTGATTAAACCTGATCGAAACGAAGGGAACCGTCGCATGTATTCCTTGAATGACATGGATCGTTTGCTCGAAATCAAAGATTATATCTCAGAAGGTTATAATATCGCTGCCATTAAGAAAAAATATGCTGAACGTGAAGCGAAGTCCAAGAAAGTGGTGAGTCAGACTGAGGTGCGTCGTGCACTTCACAATGAACTTCTTCAACAAGGACGTTTTGCTTCGGTACGGTCACCTTTTGGTCGCGGTTAGGCAACCGCAAGTAGTCATAGATTAAGGAGAAAACTCATGCCAATCACAGCTGCAGATATTCGTCGTGAAGTCAAGGAAAAAAATGTTACCTTTATTCGTCTCATGTTCTCAGATATTTTGGGAACCATGAAAAACGTCGAAATTCCTGCTACAGATGAACAGTTAGATAAAGTCTTGTCAAACAAGGCTATGTTTGATGGATCTTCTATTGAAGGTTTTGTACGTATCAATGAGTCAGATATGTACTTGTACCCAGACTTGGATACATGGACAGTCTTCCCTTGGGGAGATGAAAATGGAAGTGTTGCAGGTTTGATCTGTGATGTCTATACAACAGAAGGTGAACCATTTGCAGGTGACCCTCGTGGCAATTTGAAACGAGCTCTTCGTCACATGGAAGAAGTAGGATTCAAATCTTTCAACCTTGGACCAGAACCAGAATTCTTCCTATTTAAGCTCGATGAAAATGGGGATCCAACACTTGAAGTAAATGACAAGGGTGGCTACTTTGATTTGGCGCCTACTGATCTTGCGGACAATACACGTCGTGAGATTGTCAATGTCTTGACTAAAATGGGATTTGAAGTAGAAGCGAGTCACCACGAGGTTGCGGTTGGACAACACGAGATTGACTTTAAGTACGATGAAGTTCTCCGTGCTTGTGATAAGATTCAAATCTTTAAACTTGTTGTTAAAACCATTGCTCGCAAACATGGTCTTTACGCAACCTTTATGGCAAAACCAAAATTTGGTATTGCTGGATCAGGTATGCACTGTAATATGTCCTTGTTTGATGCAGAAGGAAATAATGCCTTCTTTGATCCAAATGATCCAAAAGGAATGCAGTTGTCAGAAACGGCCTATCATTTCCTTGGCGGTTTGATCAAGCATGCTTACAACTATACTGCCATCATGAATCCAACCGTTAACTCATACAAACGTTTGGTTCCAGGTTATGAAGCGCCTGTTTACATTGCTTGGGCTGGTCGTAACCGTTCGCCACTTGTGCGCGTACCTGCTTCACGTGGCATGGGAACTCGTCTTGAGTTACGTTCAGTGGATCCGATGGCAAACCCATACATCGCTATGGCGGTTCTTTTGGAAGTTGGTTTGCATGGTATTGAAAACAAAATCGAAGCACCAGCTCCTATCGAAGAAAATATCTACATTATGACAGCAGAAGAGCGTAAGGAAGCTGGCATTACAGACCTTCCATCAACCCTTCACAACGCTTTGAAGGCTTTGACTGAAGATGAAGTTGTCAGAGCGGCTCTTGGAGAACATATCTATACTAGTTTCCTTGAAGCCAAACGAATCGAATGGGCAAGTTATGCAACCTTCGTTTCACAATGGGAAATTGATAACTATTTAGATTTATATTAATGGTACAGAAAGGTTGTCCGTTTGGGCAACCTTTTTATGTTGTTCTAAAGACTGGAGTACTTACATTTAGTCTTTTGTAGATTACTAATATTCTTCGAAAATCTCTTCAAACCACGTCAGCGTTATCTGCAACCTCAAAGCTATACTTTGAGCAGCTTGCGGCTAGCTTCCTAGTTTGCTCTTTGATTTTCATTGAGCATAAGTTTATTATAGTAGATTGGAAGATAATGAATTGAGTCTAGGATTGTCCAAAATAATTCCTAACAATGTTTTAGAAGTCGTGTTATACTATTGCGACTTAAATATGATATAGTGTTTTCATATTGCTCATACTCTTCTATTTTCATTGAGTATCAGCTATAAAGATCGATTACAATATGTCTTTTATGCGCTTCAGTTAGATGAGTGTAATAGATGAGAAGTTTTTTTATTTTTTCTTGAATTGAGGTTTTATCGTCTATAGTATGCTGTAATCTACATGAATATAAGGTGTGTTTGTCATAAATTGATTTGATGCATTTGATGTTTTTATATTAAATTTTCTGATATTTCTTTAATAAGGATAATTGCTATTTTTGTAAAAATCAAGCTGCTAAAATTTTATAGTCTAGTCCTGGTTAGTAAATATACAAATTCATACATAGAGAGTAATTCCACCGTTTGCATATATATATATATATATATATATATATATATGCAAACGGTGGAACTTATTTTATCCATACAGGAATCAATAGTTTAAAGATTTTTTGTCATGTATTAATCGCTCTTTTTTCAAAGAAAATCTTACTATTCTAGGAACTGCTTCGTTATAAAAATACTATATAGTTGTTAATTATTTATTATAGATATCATTTTACAATATTGATTTATTATGATAAGCTATATATAGTTATGTCATTTTAAAAATAGAAAGGAAAAATTTATGTTTGGACATAAGAATAATAGGAATGGTGAAAAAGTTTTTCGCTATTCGATTAGAAAGTACCATTTTGGTGCTGCCAGTGTAGCTGTAGCTGCACTCTTGTTTTTTGCAAATGGAGTAGCTAGAGCAGATAGTCTATCTGTATCCCCTGATACAGCAACGACTGAGAAGACCCTAAATGATGAGGGTAGGAGTAGGGCTAAGGAAGAACCCTTGCCAGATAGTCAAGAGCTTGCTGAAAGGAATTTGGAAGAAAAAACTGCAAAAGTTGTTGATAAATCAGCCCTTCTTCAAGTGATGGATGAGCTTAAAGATATTGTAGTTAAGGTAAAAGAAAGCAAACTTGCTCCATTGTCTAATCAGCTTCTTCAGCTTACTGATGAAAGCAAACGTTTGCTTTCTGATAAGAATGCTAAATCAGAGGATATTGATCAACATATTCTAAAAATTAGAAAGCTGATAGAAACATTAAAAGAGCAAGAAAGTAGTGCTAGTCAACCTGAGCGGAAAGAAGAGAGTAAGGTGCCTTCTGCTGAAGAGGTAGATGAGACTGCTAATCAGGCTAAAAGTAGCAATGCTAAGAATTCTTTACTAGAAGATAAGAGCACGAATGAGGCTGCTACTGAAGTTCGTAAAGAAGAAACTTCTAAAGATAGCTCAAAACCTACTGTGACAGCTTCCGATAGAAGCTTAAACAAGGTAAATAAGGAAGCTAATAGTCTGGAACTGCCAAACAAAGATAATAAACTGTTGCCGATAGATACGAAAAGTAATCTTGTAGATGAGGCGACAGAGGATGTTCTTGATAAGAAGAAAAAAGGTTATTCTGGGTTTAGAATAGCTCATTATGCAGCTCGATCTACTGATCGTTCTGTAGCTGGAAATCTCGACTCAGGTACTATCAGTGGTGATGGAGTTAAACAGTTTGAAAATCTTCATTATGACATTGATGGTGATCGTACTATTTGGAGAGTGGCTGTCCGTCCGGCTCATAAGAATCATGCTTGGGCTGGTATTGCAGTTACATCAGATGATACTATTGAAAATATTCGTGTAGTAGAAAGAGGTGGAGCTGGTGGTAGTGTACTAGAAGAGAGAGAAATTTCCAGAGGACGCCCTGCTAGTACGCCTTTCTCTAATTATAAGATGTTTATTGGTCACTACAAACTTATTGGTGGAGCTGTGCCAGATAGAATAGTCTATGAAGTAACTACTAGAGGAACACATCACAATCTTTTTGCTCGCTTTGCGACCGCTATTGTACAGAATACTCTTGAAAATTCTGGCTTAAATGGTAAGGCGGCGATTACAAGTCGAAATTCAGACTTCCCTGCTGTAGGTATCCATGTCAATGCAGTAGGCGCTCCTACTGTTAACCACAACTATACTCGAACCAACGATACTGTACGTATGCAGACTGTACCGTCAACAGATAATCAATTATCAGGAACTGGGAAACCAGGAGCGATTATTTCTGTTAAGAAAAATGGAAATACATTTAAGACAACAAAAGTTAATGGAAGTGGACGTTGGGTTGTTTCACTAGATGCTGGTTTAAATAGTAATATATCAGATACTGGTGATCAACTTGTACCGAAAGATAGTATAACAGTAACTCAAACTGTTGGAGGAAATGAAAGTGAACCGACTAACGTAGATATTTCATTAGGGCGTTCATGGCTTGCTTATTCGCCGGGACACACCAATGAATTGGTTTCAAATCAACGCGATCTTAAGCTATATGTACCACATGATGCAGGGATGGCGTATTTGAAGTATAGAGATACGAATAATCAAGAGCATCAAGTTGCGATTAGACGTACTGCGATTAATCAGCAATGGCAATCTCTTCAAAGTAATCTAGCAACTGTTACTTCAGTAGATAATACAAGTAATAAGTTCTATTCTATCATTAATTTGCGATTGAATAGTGATATGAGGGTAGGATCTCAAACTTCTGTTATTTCAAATATGAAAGAAGGCGGTTATGGAAGTCTTGAGGGATGGAAACCTGTCAATGTAGTAGAGGCTCCATTAACATCTGGTGCCCATATCGAAAGTGACTTAACAGGCAAAGCAAGTATACCTGCGGAAGTAAGAGTAAAAGCACCAGTAGGTTCAACAGTAAAACTTTACGATAATAATGATGTAGTGATAGGTGAAGCAGTAGCAGGAAATGATGGATATGCAACGGTACATCCTCGAAATAGTTTACCTGAGGGGCAAATTAGAGCGACTTCAACTCCAGCTGGAGGGAAAGAATCAGCGAAAAGTGACCCTGTGAATGTTACGAGAACGCAAGTGGGACATGGTGGTAATAGACAGATTACTAATGGTCGAGTTACTGTTGGGGTTGATAAAGAATGGATTGTTGCTTATCGTGGGGATGAAATAGAAATCAGAAGTGCAGCTCATGCTAGATATTTAGAATCATTTAAACCTGCAGGAGTAAATACAGCACAAGATTTGGCAACAAAATTCCCAATAAAAGGAGCTATATCACATAGTTATTTAAGTACTGCAGGAGGGAAAGAGTATACACAGGTAACTGGACTTTCTAAAGGTATTATTTCTACAGAGCAACCCTTAGGCGATACAATAGTGACTTTAGTTGCTCAAAGTAAAACTACAACAGCTAGTTTAAGTCGATATAACAGAGGTGAAGTTGGTCAAGTTAGTACAAAAGTTACCGTTCTGGAAGTAGCGAAAAAATATGATATTTCTATTGATAAAAAAATTACAGTAGAAAATCCAAATGCTGTAAGTACTCCAGAAAAAGAAAAAATCATTGCGGCGATTAAAGAGAAAAACAATAGAACATATACAGATGCAGCATACAGAGCATTATTAGATCAGGCAACTTATTCAGTAGATGAAAAAGGGAATGTTACTATTACTTATCCTGATAAGTCAGTGGACAAAGTAGCTTCATCATATACTATTCAAAAACGTCCGGTAATAGAAACATCACTAGTTGATAAGGCGGATACTCAAACACCTATAACTGTATCAGCAGATCCAGGTTCTAAAGTAAAACTTTATGATCACTCAGGGCATGAATTGGGAGAAGGTACGGCAGATGGAAATGGTCGAGTTACTATTAATCCTACAAGACCGATTCCGAATGGAAATGTAACAGCAAAAGCAACTGATAATCGTGATAATACAACAGATGCAAGTGTTGCAAAACAAGCTACAGTACCCGCTCCACAAAACTTAGTTATTCAGCAACCTAATCATGGTTCAACAAGCGTAACTATTACTCCTCAAGGTAGAGTAGATATTATCTCTGCGGTTATTCAAGGGAAAAAAGTTAAAATTGAAAAAGAAGGTTCTGGTCGTTATAAGACGTTAGAAAATGCGGCGAATGTACGAATTTCACCAAATTCAAATGGAAGTGTAACCTTTGAGTTGCCTTCAGGTACAAGATTTGAAACCCTAGATAGAATTCAAGCTACTGCAGAAAATAAAGATATTACGGTAGCTTCAGGAATAAGATCATCAGGTGAAGCTAATCAATATGTACTACATAATAGAGGAGAAAAAGTACCTGTAAAAGATATTAATCGTTTAACTCCAG
>ERZ1699232.357-NODE-357-length-14223-cov-3.209776_pt1 | contig 14223 bp, 8 predicted proteins | sample MGYA00581529_ERZ1699232 | MGnify/ENA primary metagenome ERZ1699232 (study PRJEB42319, sample SAMD00040335) | human oral metagenome | material: saliva | host: Homo sapiens | study: EMG produced TPA metagenomics assembly of PRJDB4115 data set (Metgenomic analysis of...
AAACGCTTGTTTTTCATATGTGTCTCCTTCTATAAATTCTTCCTTTCTATTGTAAGTCATTTTCAGTCAATTAGCAATATTCTTAATTTATAAAAATCACCTTGCTCAAAGAAAAAGAATCAGAACAAGATGTCTGATTCTTTTCCCTTATTATTACTGATACTGTGCCAAGTCTAGCTTCATAATATAAAAGTAAAGGTCACCATATTGTCCTTTGTAGCCAATATCATGTCCGTTTATTGTCACCTTAGTAACTGGTGTTGCATCTGGCAAGGCAATCCAACAAGCTTGCTGGGCTCTGACAAATTCATTGTAATCTTCAAAGGAAGTGTGTTTTTCTTGCTTGGCAGTATTTAAATAAGTTACTTCAATCATTGAGGGACCTCCTTATAATCCTTTACCTAAGGTCTAGATTACGCTTCCTAGAGAGCAAAGTCAATCATGACGACTTAAAAAACAGCAGGCTGGGCCATACAAATAATAGAAGGTCACTTAATGCCAGATCATGTTCATATGCTAGTAAGTATACAACAACGAATGAGTGTGGCTAGTTTTATGGGATATTAAAAAGGTAAAAGTGCATTAATGATGTTTGATAGAAATGCCAATTTAAAATATAAATTTGGAAACAAACATTTTGGGGCAGAAGGTTTTTATGTAAGTACGATAGGACTTAATGAAGCCACAATTAAGAAATATATCTAGGAACTAGTGAAGTATGATACCGCATTGAACAATTAAGTGTGAAAGAATATAAAAATCCCTTCAGTGATAACGGTAAGTAATGCGTCTGCCTCTTTGAGAAGCTTATGACGAATAAAAGAAATAAAGGCTTGAACAAAGTGAAAGACTTCGTCTTAAGACGCTGGTTACTATTATGGACTTATAGCCCTTAATCAAACTACCCGTGAATTAAACTGCACCCCAAAAATTAGACAGAGAAAATCTAACTTTTGGGGTATTTTTATTACTTGAATATACGATATAAGATAACAAAAAACATCGATTGATGACTTTTTCAGTGGAATCCCTATCCGGTCCTCTCTAGATGTTAGCTTTTCATCACCCACTACAGTTGACTGAGAGCTGAGAGCAAAAAAAGAAGACCCCTAGGATCTTCTTTCTATTTAAGTTCTACTTAAATTATTTTACTGTGCGGGAAAGTTAATCGGTTTTTAAATGCGTATATAATAGGAAGAAAACCTATTAAATAAGGTTATATGCGTGTAAGATATAGACGGTAAAACACTCATAAAGTTACTAAAGTTTACACTTATTGCCCCTTATTTGCCCCTTATTTATAAAAAGCCCGACATAAAGTCGGGGCAGTTCGAGAAATTTATCGAAATGACGCCAAGTATTTCATGACTATAGTATCACTTATCTATGAAAATCACAAATAAAAAAGAGCTATGAGATAACCTCGTAGCTCTTTGCCTATGATGGATAGATATATTATACCAAATAAAAAAAGCCCCAGCAAACGCTGAGGCTCGACCACTACCACCATGTTATCCCTACTGTGGTCTGAGGGGAGGTGATATACTCCTTTTATTTTATTTTGTTTCGTGGTCTATTTATTACATTTCCGTGCAATCGTCCAAGTACTGATCTTCAACCCATTGAGCACTGTCAGGGTGGTTGATCCGAGACCAGCCGTTTAGTTTCTCATAAACACGGACTCTTGTGCCCGCTGGAAGGAACTCTTTATCTTGGCTATCGATGCGAGGACCAGCTTCAACGTAGTAGTCAGTGGTAAGAGTGCCTTCATAATAGGGTTTGTCCGACTTCTCTAAACGGGTATTAACATCTAATTCACGCTCAAATTCGCTTTGGGCTGGTGCTGGAAGAGGTGTTCCACTCTCACGGAATACGATTTCACGAGGGCGACCATTGAGATCCCAAATATAATTATAGTCGTTTTCAGTCACGCCGTCCATTCCGTAGTTACAATGAATAGCTGTGCTATCACTAGTCATAATCAATACGTGGCCAAACGCACCGAGCGAGCTTGAGCCGTCACGAGGCGCCCAAATTACCACGTCTCCACGTCGCCCATCGAATGTGCCATCTACAGCGTCAAACACTTTTGCATAGCCAATCGCTGGTAGTGCTTGTTGAAGTGATTCTGTGTTGTTATTCAAGTTGATTTCGAGCGCATAGCTTACCGCTGATGAGCAGTCAAATTCAATGCGCCCATCTCCGTCAGCGTCATTCCCGTAACGGTCACCCATATCATAGTGAACCGGGATTGATTGTAGATGGTACATGCGTGCAATACTTGATTCAATTTTACTCATTGTTAATATCTCCTTTGTCCGATTAATTTTGTTTTGGTTCGTGGTAACCCAATGCTTGTTCGCTGTCTCCAAGGCCCTTGGTTGTTGGGTCTGGAATAATGTTAAGAATATTTACGATTGTCAAACCTACCAAATAAGGGTTTGATACAAACTTGCCAAACAAGCCAAACACTGCATCCCAACTTGTCAAGTCTTGGAAATTAATTCCAAAGTAAGTCAAGATGGGTAGTGCAATCGCAAGCGCTACACGATACAAGAACGCTTTATTTTTTGAGTTAAAACGTACAGACCAGTTAATTTTCATGTTAATTCCTCACTTCTAAATTAATGTATTTCTTGTAAAGGGCGTCAATGTACCCATTGCCACCTAATTTCTTGTAACTAGAGTGCATTTTGTGAATCACATCTGAATTATGAACAGTGGTATACCCGCGTTCTAACTCTTTGTTGATGTCACGCTCTAACCTTAGATACATGGTTACAAGGTGAGCTTCATCATGCACTGCTAGTTTGTCATTTAATTCATTGATCTTTTGGCCATTTGATTCACCAACTTGTTGAATAGCTTCAACTGACTCATGGATGTTGTTTAACTCGCCTTTTAAATCTCCGAATTGTGATTTGCTTAAATTGGCTGATTTGCTAGCTTTCATACCAAACCAGCCCGTTGCTATGACTCCGATAGTAGGGGCAAGGTGGTCAATCAAATCAGAAATATTCATCTTTTTTTACCCCCATGTTTTAACGCTTTACGCCTGTGTAGTATCCGCCAAGATTTCATCTTCTACTTTGTAACGCAAGTCACGTAGAGCACGTTCGTCTGTACGCATCTCTTGACGATGTTTAGCGTAGAGCTCAGCGTTAAGAAGATTCTCTTGGACGCTAGATACCGCATTCTCGTCAATGCTGATGTATGTCTGTTTAACCAGAACTGTAGTTCCTTCTTCTACGACGTTAAATTCTGCATTGATTGTGCGTTGTTTTGTAATTTTTAGTGACATGATATTATTTTCCTTTCTTTTATTCTTCAATTGTTGGGTATTCGTCTTCAGTGATGTAAGTGACTGTCCCTGTGTAGACTGCATCTCCAAAACTTGGGTTTGAAAAATACATACTTCCATCAGGTTCAAGATGCCATACTGCGCATTCTTTGTGTTGGTTGGCTACATTTTTGTTAACAATCAAATGTGTTTGCACGCAGGGTTTGAACCCATTTGGAATTTTTTCATCCAATTCTCTGTGTTCTCCCTCGACGACAGAGTGGATACCTCTGATTAAGCTGAAGGTCACTACACTACCTTGTCGTACTATGTTAGCTTTGACACCATAACCTATCGGGATTTCTTTTTTAACAGCGGGTTGGTTGGTTTGCACGAACTCAACCCATTTTCCAACTGTATTCTGCGTTAGAGTGCGTTTGAAGAACCTGCCAGAACTTGTTGTCAGTGATTGATGAATACCACCCAAACCTTCTACCACTTCTAAAAAACCTACTTGTTCTGTAGGTTTAGGCTTGCTGATAGGGTAGTTCTTCATCGTGCTCATCACCGAGAAGAAACCTGTCGTCCTATAATCATCGAGGTTCGTGTTGTTATATTCAATAATCGCAGCACCTCGAACTTCTGTAAGTCGGTGGTGCTGGATTGGCTTTGAATCTGAATAAATCAATCCATTGACATCAAGCGCCCCGTTTTCCCGGTATTTACCAATACCCACGCCTTGTTGATCATAGGTCATGATAGTTTTATCGGTCGGCACTGTAGCTTGAAATTCCGAGGGCGAAAATCTATCCTCTAGTTTGCCTGTGACTATGAATGAGGTATCTGCGGGATATTCTTTGCCCAGATTTGCGTTAGAGGCTTTGAATTCAGAAATACTTGACCATTCACCACCAGCTTGCCCATTATCTGCTACAGCATTGCTCGTTCCAACTTTTGCTGTTGTAAAAGTCAGCTTCATGGTATTTTTTTGAACACCATTAACGCTAAGAGGTGCTATTTTAGCGAACCTCTTGATGGTTAGCGTGTCTGACTTTGAACCACTTCTGACAACCTCAAATTTCAGTGTTGGGCTGAAATAGAATAGAAATGTTATTTTAACCTCTTTCCAATCAGACCAAATCCCACGAGAATCTTGAACTCTCCCCCTCAAGGTCATTTGAGTGTCTTTATTTACAGCGACCTCACGGAACACCCCACCGTTCGTTGAAACAGAATTGCTAGCACCAACAATTTCAGCGTAGTACCCAGCTATCGTAGCTCCATTCTTTGCTTGCGCCCCGTTGAAAACGACCTTCACAAGTGACATTATGGACACGAAATGTGTTGGCTCTGGAATTATCCTTTGAGTCGTTGGATTTGTATCTGTCAAGGTAAACCCAGTGAATGAAGGTTTCATGTTGTTTGTAACAACGCTTGCCGTTAGTGTTGCTGACTGCGTCTGAATTAATTTGCCGTCTACATAAGTATCGACATATATAGTACCTCGACCAGTTGTTGCATTCGGTATGTCGTTTGCGAAATCCGCTGGGATTGTCCACTTAAACGATGTCCCAACATTATCAGCAATTTTACCTTGCTTATTGCCCCAAGTGTAGCGCAGTGTGTGCGTGGCACCAGCCAACTTCCTATCAATAGTGATATCTACTTGATTGCCAATGAATCCCTCCGGGACGCTCACCGAACTCCCTCTTGGGATAGTTGTCAGTGTTATGTCTTGATTACCAATGTCTAGATTTCCAGGGCTGTATCCACCCGATCCGTTGAAATGCGCACGCACACCGAAGGCACCAGACCCATCGTCAGCATGGCGGACAGTAATTGTGCGGTCAATCAACTGTATCTCTGAATTTCGGTTAAGCATCGCTGGGCTTCCAGAGTAGTCAATTCGTTGACCAAAACCATCAACATACCCAGAACATTGATAACTTGCAAACATCCACCCTTGGTTAAGCAATGCCAATCGAATACGAACATCACTTGTGTTGTTTTGGATATTCTGTCCAACTTGGTCAATCCACAGCCTAATCCGATATCCACGGTCATTATTTGACCAAAATTCTACCATGATTAACTACCTCCCACATATCTAATGACATTCCTGTCGGGATTGATGAAATCTTGCTCTTCTCGATAGCGACCAATCTGAATGGTTTTCGAGAAGATCCCGTTCTCGATGTGGATAACGCCTTGTGAAATATACATCACTTCGTTACCAGCCGAGAACATCGAAATGCGACCGCTTGGACTGAATAACATAGAACTAGAATTATCAGTTTTACCAATAACAAGCCCTTCGTTCGATGAAGTCATGTAGCTGTCGATAAAGTTCCAACGCTCTGACATATCATTTAGGTCGTTCTCTAGTTTTGCGACACGAGCACTGGCATCAGCAAGGTTCTTCTCGGCCTGTGCCCGATTAGCATTATTTGCATTCACGAAATCTTGGTAGGCTTTGACCCACTGATTAAGTGTGTCAAGGGATGCTTTAGCCTCGAGCTCGGCTTGTACCACAGAATTAACTTCGTTAAGCTTGTTGAGTTGGGCTTGTGTCAAAACTTGGTCGGCTTTGGAATCGATGTCCTCTTGTACATCTTCAATCGCAGGGGTCCAGTCCGTTTTGACTGTTCCTTTTTCGATTTTTACTTCCCAGACAGACTTGCTAGCTGTTTTGTGATATGTATTGACCCGTAGATGATAATTTCCTGTCGGTTTGCTCCAAGTAATCAGCGTTCCTGTAGTACCTGTTTTTAAATCAGATACAATCTGATAATTTTGGTATTTATCATCAATCAACCAAAGTGTCACATTATCGCTTTCGATATTTGGGTTGTGCAAAGCAGTAAAATTACCGTCTGATTTTGCGCTAATAAGATATTTTTGATTTTGCTCTAAGAAGACAGAAGTTTCGGTTTTGTATAAAACATTATTATCAAAATTCGTTGGTTTTCTGTCGGGTTTAAAAGGCCCTTTCGAACCTTTTAAGAGATTCCGACCACCAACTGACACGCTACCAGCCGTGTCATTCCACGAATAGTCGGCTGGATTAGTGCTATTTGCTTTATCGAAGTTAGTACATACACCCAGATAACGCTTAGTGCCGTCTTGCGTCAGACTGAAACCAGTTCGACCATCAGCGCTGTCGGCATAAGCAAAATGGACATAAGGTGTTCGTCCGTCTGCTCCGGCTTTGCCCGGAATACCGTCTGTACCACTGTTGCCATCTCTGGCGATGTAGACTTTTTGATAACCTGTTTCAGAGGTGTTATCGGTATAAGCCCAGACCGTTTTAGTCCAAAGCCATTGACCTTGAACTAATTTTGGAGGTGTTTGAGACCACGTCCCGGGCGTTATGCTATCTGATGCTGAAATTCCATAAAGAACCGTCGTGCCTCTTATCCCAACACCGTTTTTACCAGCGATGCCATCTCGTCCATCTCGACCGTTTAAGCCATCAGAGACACCGACAAATGTGATTTCATCGCTAGCAACTTCTTTCTCACCTACCCAAGCTGATACTGTAATTACAGTGGGTTTGGTAATCTTGCTTGCACTCACTGTGTAAGTCAGTCCAACTCCAACAATAGAGCCATCAATTACAAATCGATAAGTTGCGTTAACTGTCTGATTTCCTCGTTTTAATGTCGGACGTAGTGTGGACTGCCCTGTATTGTTTTTAAAGATAACACCGTTATCCGTCGAAAAAAGGATGCTGTAAGGTCTACTGTTCTCAACCATCCGTTCGAAGACGGTTCTAAGGTCTCCCGACGTCCTATTTTCAAGCTCTTTGAAATTACCGAAAGTTGTTGTGTTATTTGCTGGATTGCTAAAACTAATCTTTTGCTCAATAGCACGAGCCCTTACGTCGAGCGACGGGACAAAGCCCTTGTCGTGAATTGTGATAGTATCCCCTATCTCGACATCAACGAACCCATCGACTTCGTAAGTGATAGCTGGATAGGCATTTTTTCGCAAATTCGCAATTCCTGCGGCACGGATAACTTTTGGATCATCACTGTCAACTTCTAGGTCTTTTCGAATCCACTTATTTTCTTGAGTCGAGGCACCAAAGGTTGAAGGATACAAGTTGGCTGCATGAGGCGCATAGAGACAATTCCCCTCTTGCTTGAAGATAACAATCCCTTTATCGTTCTTCTCTTCCCAAGCCGGGAGACCACCAATATAGACTCGCACTTCAGGGCCGTTCTCGGGTTGCTCTTTTGCCTTCCCGTACGGGACAATCATTGTATAGATTTCGGTCTTATCAACTTTTCTCGTCATCGATTTGATGTTCTTTTCAAACGTCAGACGGATATCGCTACGAATTCGACCTACGCCAGTGTGTGAATCGTCCGCTTGATGGTAAACGTTCAGGACAAGTTGCTTAATGGAGCTGTCGTCATTAAGCCTAGTCACAAATTCAACTTCAGCATTAAATTTATTAGCTAAGCTCAGCAACCTTGCCAGTTTCGTGTCTTGTCCTTCCCACTCAAGTGTTTTTTTCTGGTCAGAGACCTCATTGACACCGAGCGTGACCATTGCGAATTGAGGAATATCAAACGCATTGAGGTATTCTGCGAATGACATAGCTCTATCAGCCTTGTAAGCATTCGTGTACTCATTTATCAACTCAAGGTTCAGGTTCTCACAGTAACATCTCACCCATCGCTCATTCTCTTCAACTTTCATAATATTAAACAAGTACGTTTGGCTATTATGCTTGAACGAAATGAAAGAGCGCTCGTTTAGCTGGTTGTAAAGCGGTTGGTTTGCTGTATCACCTAGCAATTCCTTCTTCGAAACAGTAAACTCGAAAGTGCTAGATGCCGTCTCAAGATTGCGAGTCCAAGTGTCGTCGTAGAAGTTTAACGTCTCTTGCTTTTCGTTATCGATAAAACCAATTTTTTGTAAATTAGCATCGTGAATCGTTAATAGCATTACAAATACCTTTCTTCAAATTTGACAGACACAGAGGGTTTGTTTGTAACCCACCTTGAGCAGTAAACTTCGAGTTGAGACTTGCCAGGAGGGATCGTGATGAAGTCAGAACCCTGTACGACATCAACAATTTTCGAAATATTATCTACAAGTACAGTGTCGTTCTCGCTGTTTATCACAACTTCTCCACCAGCCCTGTATCGATTAGGAACTTTCCGGACTCCTACAACATAGTCTTTGCGATAAATGAAATCATCTAAGTACATGTGGCTAACTTGCGGTGTGTTCCCGATTTTGCTGAAGATAATGTGGATTTTATCCGATTTCTTACCTTTGATTTCAGGGATAGTGTATCTAGGGTAAGACCCCCACCAATAGAACTGGACGACGTCGTCAAACCGTTGGATATCTGACCACCCTCTGGGCTCGTTAAATGGGTTGTGCTCTTCTATGTGTGTACCTAGAAACTGCTTTCTGTCAACAAAACGGTAGCCACCCCTGCCATCGCTGGCTAAAAAGTTGTATTCACAACCTAGACCGCTACCACGTTTGTAGGTCTCAACCCCATACAAAAAAGTTCCGCTTGCATCTGTGACACTAATTTTCAAATAACCCATCTGATCTGCAGAGCCTAGCCAAAAAATTTGCCTCCACCAGAAGTACTCGTACAGAGCGCCTTTTACACCGCTGGAATCCCTTGGGATATCAAATGTAACCGACGCTGTCTGACCGCTCTGCAACGCAATGTGGGGGCGACCCCAAGCGTTGTCGATGTAAAGCGTGCCGTTCGGTCTGGTATCGTTGCTATCATTCGTGATACCAACGTTTTTCAACCCTTGTGCCAATCCGTTAGGGATTCTGTGTTGTCCATTAGATGAAGCGTAATCAAACAAGACCTCTGACTGCTTGTAAGTCTCTGTATCCCCTTTTTGCCTATCGCCAAGCTCCAAAATACCACTACTGTTAACCAATCCGATATAGCCATTCTCACTATTGTGCTTCACTGTGATTATCGGATGCGCATCAACTGATCCGTCGTTGACAAGGTCAAATACCAGTTTGCCGTTTTCTGTTTTAGGAGTTTCGAAACTTCGATATGTAGTTGAGTGTGCGACTCCATCTGGGACCATGAATTCAATTTCAGCTTGGTCATACCAGTCGGAAATGCCTTTTAAACTAACATCACCTTTTACTATAGCCAGATAGTATCTGTCTGGTTCGTCTGGCAATCTCAACTTAACAGGTTTGTCAGAATGCAACACTCTAGCCGCTTGTTCCCTGACACGATAAAACATGCCGTTATCAACTTTGGCTGGCTCGTTCGGGTCTACGAAAGCAATGTCTTCAAGATGTCTTGTCGCTAAACTAACAGTAAGTTTGATTTTTTTTGCACCAAACGCAACTTGTTGAATATTGACCCCGATTTTAGGGGCTGAATCCGTCGTTATGTTGCGTTCATTCCCGATTTCGTGCGACACTTTGATTAATTTAAAGTAATCGTTCAAATCGTATCCATTGAATTGAAACACAGCCATTATTTAATACCTCTCATGCGTTTGTAAGTAAAATCTTTATCTTTCTGGTATGAAGTCAAATCGTCTCCTGTAGCGTATGCAAACTCTCGACCATCGACACTCAATGAGATTGGACGACCGATTAGTTCAGTGATGATATCCATTGCTTGCTCGAGACGGTCCATTCTACTATCGTCTCGAACCGACAAATCAACGCTACCACGAATTAAACCACCACCAAAGCCATCAAACAAGTCGTTGTCTTCGAACAAGTTTCTAGAATCTATTGCGTACTCACTAGCCACATCAATCATTTCTTTGATAGAGTCTTTGACAAATTTTACACTTCTATCAATACCTACAGCCATCCCTTGGCCAATGTAGATACCGACTTCATCACGGAATAGTCGTGATGGTGAATGGATCCTAGCTTTTGCCTGAGCTGCACGCTCTGCTTGGGCTACAAGGGCGTTAGCGGCAGCCGTTACCGCACCAAGAGCAGACATCATACCAGCGGCCAAACCTTGACCAATCATTGCCCCTGCTGCTCGCATAGCACCTACACCAGCCATAGCACGGGCTTGTGCCGCATTAACTAGCGCACCCATTGCAGAAGATACAGCACCAACCGCTGAATGGATCCCTTGAGCAATAGCTTGTCCAGTTTGTTGACCAGCCTGTTGACCCATCTGAATCATTCGCTGACCATTCGATTGAACAGCTTGCGCCATTCTTTGCATTGCTGATTGCACTTGTGCCGCTGCGTTGTTCATTGCTACACCAATCAGTGGCGCTAATGTTCCAATTTGCATAATGGCAGTCGTAGCCATTGTGGCACTTGACGCAACCAAGTTGAACTGCGCTGGAATCAAAGCAATTGAGGCTGTCAATTGCATGACACTCGCAATTACCATAGTAAATTGGCTACTAATCAGTGCCACTGTAGCACCAACGGCAGTAAGGCTTGCGTTCATTGCAGTGAACTGTGTAGTCACCGCTTGAATAGATGCCCCAACCATTGTTAATTGGCTATTGAGCATAGTCAAAATTGTCCCAAGCGCTGTGAATTGTGCCCCAAACATTGTCACACCCGATGTAGCTACCAAAAGTTGACTGTTGATTGTAGACAATGCAGTTGTGAAGGTCGTAAATTGGCTATTAAGCACAGTCAAAGAGGTGCCAATCATAGTGAACTGAGTACCTATGAGAGTTAGGCTAGTGCCTAACATAGTCGTACTTGATGACATTGTAGACATGCCAGCAGTAATCATAGTTAATTGACTAGCGAGACTGGTTAGACTAGCAGTCAATGTAGTCATACTTGCATTAACCGAAGTCATGCTAGAAGTCAATGACGTTGAAACTGCACTGAATTGAGTCAACCCAGTAGCAGCTTGCATCAATGCTGGCGCAAGTGTCATGATTTGTGTTCTGAAGGCTGTGATAGGTCCCACAATTGCAGTTAGACCACTGAGCGATTGACTAGCTTGGCTAGAGAATGTGCTAAATGCTGTTCCTGCTGTGGTCAATAGTGATTGTAGATTAGTGAACGACGATTGAATACTTGTAATCGTGCTTGAGAAATGACTTAAACCTGCAACAGCGCTAGAAGCCGAGCTAGACACCTTGCTCATCCCATTACCAAGCTGTGTCATGCCAGTACCAGCTTGCGCCAACCCAGCCGAATTGTTACCGATTGAACCAACGCCTTTGGCGACTGCCGCAAGAGATGCAGCCATGTCACCGAGGTTGGTATTGGTAATCTTAACCACACCATTAGCAAGCTGATTGAAACCAGAACCTGCTTTTTGAGCGGCAGTGCCGATTGAGTTGAAAACGTTAGCTAAGCCATCGAGAACTGATTTAATAGCGCTACCTGCAGAGGTAATCACGCTTGAAATGCCTTCAAACGCTGATTTGATACCGTCACCGATACCTTGCGCCGCTGTACTGATTGATGTTCCGACTGATTGGACCACGGTAGCAATGCCTTGTAATGCTGTACCAATCGCAGAACCAACCGAGCTAATAACATCAGCAACACCACTAAGTGCCGTACTAATAGCTGTACCGATACCCATTGCAGCTGTAGCAATTGCCATTCCTGCTGCTGAAACCACTGATGCAATTCCAGAGAATGCAGCGCTAATCACACCACCAATTGCTGTAATGATAGGCACGATTTGAGTGATTGCTGTAACAATCGCTGAAATGATTTGGCTGATAATAGGGGCTAATGTCTGAACGACTGTAACAATGGCAGAAATCACTTGACTGATAACTGGTGCCAATGCTTCCACAACTGCAACAATTGACTCGTAGAATGTTTGGAAAATTGGCGCTACTGCCGAAATAGCTCCGGCAATCTCATTGATTACCATTGCTATTTGTGGTCCAAATTGTCCAATCACTTGAGCGACTTGGACGATGCAGTCTGTTATGACTGGTGCGATGGCTATAATTGTGTCTGAAATTATCTGAGCTATAGCTGTCATTGTATTTCCGATGATTTGAACAATCGGAGTGATTGCTGTGGCTACTTCACTGATTGCAGAACCTAGAGCAGTAGCCAAACCACTGAAAGCATCGATGATGGCTGGCAATGTCCCGAGAACGGAAGTCCAAGCGTTACCGAATGCTGTAATAGCTGGTGCTGCGTTGCCAATAGCTGTTCCAATAGCTTCAACCAGTGGTGAAAGTTTGGCGAGTCCTGGTGCCGCTTTACCAACAGCTTTGATAACGATACCAAATGCAGTACCAAACGCTTCAATTACTGTTCCAGCCGCCTTCCCAATACCTTGCACAACGGTACTAAATGCTGAACCTAGAGCATTTAGGATTTGCGAAACACCTTGGGATTGAGTGGCTAATAGCGTAAATGAAGCAACGATAATGGCAATACCTGCACCAATTCCGACTGCTGCGATAGCGACACCAGTCGCAAACGACAGTATCTGAGCCGAACTCAACCCCTTGAGACCTTGCAAGGCGAATTTTAGACCTTGCCCGAAACCTTTGTAAGTTTCAGCTATACCTTTGAATATAGCTGTCAAGATTCCTTTGATTGCGTTTCCGGATGATTTGATTACGTTGGATATCCCACTGAACAACTGAGCTATCGTTGACTTAGAACGTTTAACGCTGTTTGTAGCCCCGTTAAGACCCTCGGTGGCTTTATTTTTAAAGGCACTAAACGGATTAAATGACTTAATCCAGTTCAGACCTCGCATAGCAGTATCGAACACTGAAAGCCCAGCCTTTGCAGTCATAAAACCTGCCACCATGGCTAAAATGCCACTAGTGATGCCATTGAGCACGCCTTTAGGGATAGAGCTTGCAAACTTAGATACTGCTGAAACGGCTTGAGATATCCATTTTGTTAACGTTCCAAAAGCCGTTCCTAGCGCTGAGATAATCGTCTGCATCTCAGAGCTACTAAACACATCACCAATTGAAGACCCAATGGTTTTAACAGCTCCCCAAGTATCTTCTATTGCTGATTTAAAAGCTTTGAATGCGCCAGTGTCTGAGAACGAGCTGATGAAGCTCTTAACAGACCTAGTAGCGATTGTTAAGCCTCTTGATAGCCCACTAACAATGTCGCCAACGCCAGTACCTAGCCCTTGAAATATACCCTTGAAATCTATGGCTTTTAGTGCCGCTTTAGCTTGAGTAGAAACATACTTAAACGCATTTGCTAAACCCTTGATGGCTCCTGTATTACTAAAGCCTTTCCAAAACGATTGAACGGTTTGGCTGACCCCTTTTACAACTTGGTCAATTGCTTTATCGAGTCCGTTTGCGAACTTCTGAATCGATTGTTCATCAATTTTGCCAAGAGCATCAATGATACCCTCGATTCCTCTGATTGCCTTGTTGCTAAGCTGTTCAAAAACTGGTTGCAATTTGGTTGAAACCGTTTCGTAGAGCCCGTCAACAGCTTCGTCTACAGATTTGTACCTAGTAGCCAAGCTCTGCATAGAATCGCCAGCCCGTTTAAAGGCCTCTGCAAAGTCTTCAGTCTTAATTTCACCGTTTTGAATTTTGCTTACAAGATCATCTAGAGACATTCCCATCTCTCTAGCGACGGCAGCCATACCTGCTGGTGACTGTTCCATCATCAGCTTGAAGTCTTGCCATTGGATCTTAGGCTTAGTCATCGCTTGAACCATTTGTTGGCTCAGTGTCTTCATTGCCTGTTTAGGATTTTCAGCAGAAGCGGCAAGACCACCCATAGCTTTTACCAAGTCGCCAGCATCGCTACGACCGATTGCAGCCATTTGTGAGAATGTAGTCCCCATATCAGAGGCAGAATAAATTGTCTGCGTTGCATAGTCTTGCATAGCCTTTTTAGCTGACGCAATTTCTGTTTGCCCCCAACCTAACTGGCTTAAGCTCCCATCGAATGTTTTCCAAGCCTTCGTTGAGTTGTTAAGCTCGGTCATCATACCACCGATACCACTTGTTATAGCG
>ERZ1699232.373-NODE-373-length-13685-cov-4.543812_pt1 | contig 13685 bp, 11 predicted proteins | sample MGYA00581529_ERZ1699232 | MGnify/ENA primary metagenome ERZ1699232 (study PRJEB42319, sample SAMD00040335) | human oral metagenome | material: saliva | host: Homo sapiens | study: EMG produced TPA metagenomics assembly of PRJDB4115 data set (Metgenomic analysis of...
GTCCAAAGGAAAAGGTAAGAAAGAAGAAGTGGCCTATGCTTGGACGGACGGTGAGCTAGAAGAACTCCGCAAGCAGTTCGGTAAAGGTGCTACCCTCCAACGCTACAAAGGTCTTGGTGAGATGAATGCGGATCAGCTCTGGGAAACAACCATGAACCCAGAAACTCGTACCCTCATTCGTGTTACGATCGAAGACCTAGCTCGCGCCGAACGTCGTGTCAATGTCCTCATGGGTGACAAGGTCGAACCACGTCGTAAGTGGATTGAAGATAATGTCAAGTTTACGCTGGAAGAAGCGACAGTGTTTTAAGTTACTTTTTAATGAATGGGTATCAACATGAGATCTGAAACAGAAATGCTAAATCTGATTTTACAAACTGCCAAAACTATACAAGTAGAAGCTGTTGCCCTGTCTGGTTCACGGGCAAACCCAAAGGCCCTAAAAGATGAATTTCAAGACTATGACGTGGTTTATGTCGTGGATGATTTAGATAATCTGACGAAAGACCTTTCTTGGTTGGAGCAGTTTGGCAAACGCATTATTGAGCAAGAGGTTGCTCTTGATCATCGTCGTCTATATCTTATGCTCTTTGAAGATAGCAATCGCATTGATTTGACCCTTTGCCCCAAAGACTACATTCAAGAGTGGATAGACAGTGAGGTCGGATTCACTGTTTTAGAAGATTCAGAGCATTTATTTGAACCCTATTCCTCAAATATAGAGCGTTACTGGATAAGTCCAGCTAGTGAGATAGATTTTGAAAAAGTCTGCAATGAATTTTGGTGGGTGTCTGCCTATGTAGTCAAAGGCATTTGTCGTAATCAAGTCATCTATGCGACGGATCATCTCTATGGAATCTGCCAACAAGAATTGCTCAAACTTTTAGCTTGGCAGGTGGCAGCAGATAAGGGAATGGTCGATGTTGGCAAAAACTACAAGTACCTCTTTCAGTATTTGCCTGCTGAGAAAGAGAAAGAATTCTCAAGCCTACTTGATTTCGCAAGTTTAGATAAAATCATTCAGTCTTTGTTTGCTACGATGGAACTTTTCCACCAAGAAGCTCAAGGACTTGCTCAAAAGCTGGGCTTTGACTATGATAAAGAAGTGGCTGATAAGATGATTGAGTATGCTGAGGAGAGAGTGAAGAAGTTTGGGAATAACTAGAAAAAGGAAAAAGCGAGAGGAGAAGACTCATGATTGAAAAAGTGGAACGCCTCATTACAGAGATTAATCGTATTCATCGAGAATATTCTAAAGATTATTTTGAAACGGGTAAGGTGGAAAAAATCAATCTCAAGCATACCTTTTCAAAAGTTCCGACTAAAGCGATTTTGTCCTACCGTCTGAATTTACATGAGTCAATTAATGACTATCTGATGAAAGCGGATGTCCAAGATATTGCCTATGTTTATCGTGTCAAAACTTCTGAGTCTATTTTAGATAAAATTACACGTTTTTCAGAGCGTCAAGAGGGCTATCCTGTGAATTCCATTCTTAATGATATTTTTGGTGCTCGTATGATTTTAAGCTCCAAAGAGATAGCTCAAGTCATGGAGAAATTAGATGATTGGCAAGAGAATTACGGACTAAAAAACTGGTATTTACGTGATAAAGATGGCTATGTCGGTATTCATATCTATTTTAAAAATAAAAGTAATTTTTACTACCCATGGGAACTCCAAATTTGGGATAGGAAAGATGTAGATAGCAATATCGCCAGTCATATCAAGTATAAACGAGGATTTGTGGAGTAGACATTTCAAGTGGGAATGACGATACAGGAATTGGATGAAACTCACTTACTCTATATTTTTTCTTATTCCATAATATTTACTCTCCATTCTTCGAAAGGAGTTGGACACGCCCTAAATGCTGTGTGAAATTCCTTAATACTAACCTAATCAACAAATTTTAAACACTTTAAACTACAGAAGGATAGTTTGGTTACTTATAGTAACTGAACACGGGACTAAAACTTAGGAAAAAAGATAAATCGCTTTGTGTTCATGGAATCCTGCATCAATTTCCTATTTTTCTACAGAAATTTTCGGCAAGCCGAAGCGTCCCTTTGTATCTTAACTGAGCAACTTTTCCATAAAATCTACTCAACATTTTTTGAAAGGAGTTGAACACGCCCTAAATACTGTGTGAAAAAGATAAATTCTCTTGTGAGCATCGCTCACTGCAAGAATTTCCTATTTTCACTTTGCATTTTACGGGCTTTGTATCTTATATGAGTAATATCCAAAACATGTCCTTGGAGGACATCATGGGAGAGCGCTTTGGTCGCTACTCCAAGTACATTATTCAAGACCGGGCTTTGCCAGATATTCGTGATGGTTTGAAGCCGGTTCAGCGTCGTATTCTTTATTCTATGAATAAGGATGGCAATACCTTTGACAAGAGCTATCGTAAGTCGGCCAAGTCTGTCGGTAACATTATGGGTAATTTCCACCCACATGGGGACAGTTCTATCTATGATGCCATGGTTCGTATGTCGCAAGACTGGAAGAACCGTGAGATTCTAGTTGAAATGCACGGTAATAACGGTTCCATGGACGGTGATCCGCCTGCGGCAATGCGTTATACAGAGGCGCGTTTGTCAGAGATTGCTGGTTATCTCCTTCAGGATATCGAGAAAAAAACAGTTCCTTTTGCTTGGAACTTTGACGATACGGAGAAAGAGCCGACAGTCTTACCAGCAGCCTTTCCAAACCTTTTGGTTAATGGTTCTACTGGGATTTCGGCTGGTTATGCGACAGATATTCCACCACATAATTTGGCAGAAGTTATCGATGCTACAGTCTACATGATCGATCATCCGACTGCCAAGGTTGAGAAGTTGATGGAATTCTTGCCTGGACCAGACTTTCCTACAGGAGCTATCATCCAAGGTCGTGACGAGATTAAAAAGGCCTATGAAACTGGTAAGGGGCGCGTGGTTGTTCGTTCCAAGACTGAAATTGAGAAGCTAAAAGGTGGTAAGGAACAAATCGTTGTTACTGAGATTCCTTATGAGATTAATAAGGCAAATCTAGTCAAGAAAATCGATGATGTTCGTATCAATAATAAGGTGGCAGGCATTGCTGAGGTTCGGGATGAGTCTGACCGTGACGGTCTTCGAATCGCTATTGAGCTAAAAAAAGACGCCAATACGGAGCTTGTTCTTAACTACCTATTTAAGTACACCGACCTACAAATCAACTACAACTTTAACATGGTGGCGATTGACAATTTCACCCCTCGTCAGGTCGGGATTGTCCCAATATTGTCTAGCTATATTGCCCACCGTCGCGAAGTGATTTTGGCGCGCTCACGCTTTGACAAGGAAAAGGCTGAGAAACGTCTCCATATCGTCGAAGGTTTGATTCGTGTAATTTCTATTTTGGACGAAGTCATTGCGCTTATTCGTGCATCTGAGAATAAGGCTGACGCCAAGGAAAACCTCAAGATCAGCTATGATTTTACGGAAGAACAGGCTGAGGCTATCGTAACCTTGCAACTTTACCGTTTGACCAATACCGATGTTGTTGTCTTGCAGGAAGAAGAAGCAGAACTTCGTGAAAAGATTGCCATGCTTGCGGCTATTATCGGGGATGAGCGGACTATGTACAATCTCATGAAGAAAGAGCTTCGTGAGGTCAAGAAGAAGTTTGCGACACCACGTTTGAGTACTTTAGAAGATACTGCGCAAGCAATCGAGATTGATACAGCTAGTCTTATCACCGAGGAAGATGCCTATGTTAGCGTGACCAAGGCAGGTTACATCAAACGTACCAGTCCACGTTCCTTTGCGGCTTCCACTCTGGAAGAAATTGGCAAACGTGACGATGACCGTCTGATTTTTGTTCAATCTGCCAAGACAACTCAGCATCTCTTGATGTTTACGACACTTGGAAATGTCATTTATCGACCAATCCATGAATTGGCAGATATTCGCTGGAAGGATATTGGAGAGCATCTGAGCCAGTCTATTACTAACTTTGAAACCAATGAAGAAGTTCTATATGTAGATATCGTGGATCAGTTTGATGATGCGACAACCTACTTTGCTACAACTCGTCTTGGTCAAATCAAGCGTGTAGAACGCAAAGAATTCACTCCATGGCGGACCTACAAGTCTAAGTCTGTCAAGTATGCTAAGCTCAAAGATGATACAGACCAGATTGTAGCAGTAGCTCCGATTAAACTGGATGATGTTCTCTTGATTAGCCAAAACGGTTATGCCCTTCGTTTCAATATCGAAGAGGTTCCTGTTGTCGGTGCCAAGGCAGCAGGTGTCAAGGCTATGAACCTGAAAGAAGATGATGTCCTCCAATCTGCCTTTATCTGTAATACCTCATCCTTCTACCTCTTGACCCAGCGTGGAAGTTTAAAACGTGTTTCTATTGACGAAATTCCAGCAACCAGCCGTGCCAAACGAGGACTACAAGTCTTGCGTGAGTTGAAAAGTAGACCGCATCGTGTCTTCTTAGCAGGAGCAGTTGCAGAGCAAGGTTTCGTTGGTGACCTCTTCAGTACAGAAGTGGACGAGAACAATCAAACTTTGTTTATCCAATCCAATAAAGGAACGACCTATGAAATCCGATTGCAAGACTTGAATCTGTCAGAACGAACCAGCAACGGTAACTTTATATCCGATACCATTTCAGATGAAGAAATTTTTGATGCCTATCTTCAGGAAGTTTATACAGAACTAGTATCTAACAAATAGTAAAGATAATGAAAAGGTTTTCGTCGAGAAATTTCTTAAGCTATAGATTTAAGAGTTGAATTTGATTATATATACAAAAACGAACAGTGCTGATTCCCAACTGATAGGGACTTAATCCTGTTCGTTTTCGTGTTTCTATTGGTATAGACCGCCTGATATTTAATTGTGAAATCATTAACATACGGTCAATTATTCAAGCTAGATTAATAAAAAAATAATATTTTTTAAGAAAATGATTGCGTCACATTTGTTTTTTTGTTATAATATTATTGTTTCAAGAGAACGCGTTAAAGAAATAGTTCGTTTAAATATAAAAGGAGTTTTTTATGTTTCAAAATAAACAAGATAAAGGATTTCGTTATTCTATTCGTAAACGTAGTGTTGGAGTATGTGGTGTTGCCGTTGCAACATTTTTGCTAGCTTCTGGCCTTGTATTTCAAACAAATGTAGTAAAAGCAACAGAGCCAAGCGTTGCTGCAGTTGCTGGTGAAAATATTGCTGCTCATAAATCTGCGAGTCAGAGTTCAATTGCTTATGGAGGAGATGCTTCTAGAGCAGTTGACGGTAATCGTGATAACGCATGGAGTCACCGTTCCGTTACCCATACAGATTTTCAAGATCATTCTTGGTGGAAAGTTGACTTAGAGAAAGAAGAATCAGTAGGAACTGTTCGTATTTACAATCGTGGAGATGGGGATGTAGCAAATCGTTTATCTAATTTTGATGTTATTTTGTTGGATAAAGATGGGAATGAAGCAGCTCGTCAACATGTAGATAGCTTAAACAATCAACCAACAGTTGATGTTCAATTCTCAGGAGTTGATGCACGATATGTAAAAATTGAATTAAATAAATCTAAAACTCCACTTAGTTTAGCAGAAGTTGAAGTATATCGTTCTGCAAAATCAGAAAAGATTGTAGAAAATAAGAAAACAGAAAATAAATCTAAAACAGATTTTACTGCAGAACTAAATAAATATTTGTTTGGTTTGAATTATGATAAAACAAATATTTTAACTAGACGAGGCGAGGCAATAGAAAATTACACGAATACAAGCACAAAACAACAAGGAAATGAATTTGTGGTTGTGGAAAAAGTGAAGAAGAACCTTTCTAGTGGTCATGCTGATGTTGCTATTAATGGCAACGGAGATATTTTCCTAGGTGCTTTGTTTAAAGCAAATCAAGATCTCCTAGAAAATAAACCACAACAAATTAGCTTAGATCGTAGCAAAGGTAGAATTAGTGTTGATTTACCAGGAATGGTAGGCGGAGATAGCTATGTAGATGCTACACCAACTGTAAGTGGTATGCAGGAAGGTGTAAATACCCTGTTAAATCGTTGGCATGAAAAATATGCTGGGAAGAACCCTGCTCCAGCACGTATGCAGTACGAATCAACTTCTGCTTATAGCATGAATCAATTAAAAGCTAAATTCGGAAGTGACTTTGAAAAAGTTGGAGTTAATCTAAAAATTGATTTTGAAGCTGTCAATAAAGGTGAAAAACAAATTGAGGTAGTTGATTTTAAACAAGTTTACTATACTGCTAACTTTGATGCTCCAAAAAATCCATCAGATGTATTTGCCTCAGGAGTAACAGTTGATCAATTGAAAGCACGTGGAATTGATGAAAATACTCCTCCTGTATATGTATCAAGCGTGTCATACGGACGTCAAATGTATGTCAAATTTGAAACAACAAGCAAGAGTACAGAATTGAAAGCAGCTATCAATGCTGTCATTAAAGGAGTACCTATTAAAGCTGAATCTGAATGGGCACGTGTCTTGAAAAATACAACAGTAACAGTTTCCATCGTAGGTGGAAATGCTGATGGCGCTGCACGTGTTGTGACAGGTACAGTAGAAGATTTGAAGAAATTGATTCAAGAAGGAGCTACTTTCAGTACGCAAAATCCTGCTGTTCCAATTTCTTATAAGACTGCATTCTTGAAAGATAATCAAGTAGCCACAATTCAAAGCAATACAGACTACATTGAGACTAAAGTGACTTCATACAAAAATGGTTACCTCAATTTACACCATAAGGGAGCTTATATTGCTCGTTACTATGTTTACTGGGATGAAGTGACTTATGACAAGGATGGTGTTGAAAGTATTCGTTCACGTCAGTGGGAGCATAACGGTCAGAACAGAACAGCTGGTTTCCAAACTGAAATTCAATTTAGAGGAAATGTGCGCAATATACGCGTGAAGATTCAAGAAAAAACAGGTCTTGTTTGGGAACCATGGCGTACTGTTTACAATCGTACCGATCTTCCTTTAGTCCAAAAACGTACCATTATTAATTCAGGTACAACAATCAGACCAAAATACGATGAAAAAGTTGAAAACAACTAATTCTCACTTATAAAAATAATTAGTTATACTAATGAATTGAACCCCAAAAGTTAGTCCAAATTCTAACTCTTGGGGTGTTTTTCTGTGTCTTGTTTTATGAGTAGTTGGCATATAAGTATATAGATATTAATCGTTCTTGTGAATAGATTATAGATTTATTAGACACAAGGTAAGAAGTCATCTCTTGTTTTTATATTCAAAGCTATAGTGGTTAATATTTAAGGAGGCGATAAAGTTCAAGTAGCCAATAAGAAGAAATTCTCTTGTAGTTTAAGATTTTTTAGGATAGTTATGAATTTAATTCTCGATAAAGGGATCTATTTTAGGAGTCATTTTCTAGCTTCTTTAGGTAACCATCTCCGAATGGACCTCTTGTGATTCGCATTAGTTTACTTTTTCCATAGGGCATAGGAGTGTGTATAGTAGATATATTTACTGTAAAATGTCTATTCTGTGTTTTATTATGGATATATTTACTTCAATTTCTCCTAAGCATTGAGTTTTAACTCATGTTCCTCAAAAAGATGTTTAATGAGGTTAAAATTGTTAAATTTGAGTATAATATCTTGTAAAAAATTCTAAAATCCTATAAAATAAAAAGTGACGGAGGAATTTATGAATGTAAATCAGATTGTACGGATTATTCCTACTTTAAAAGTTAATAATAGAAAATTAAATGAAACCTTTTATATGGAAACCCTCGGTATGAAAGTCTTGTTAGAGGAGTCAGCCTTTCTATCACTAGGTGATCAAACAGGTCTTGAGAAGCTGGTTTTGGAAGAAGCACCAAGCATGCGTACTCGTAAGGTAGAGGGACGAAAAAAACTGGCTAGATTGATTATCAAGGTGGAAAATCCCTTGGAAGTCGAAGGACTCTTATCTAAAACAGATTCGATTCATCAATTATATAAAGGTCAAAATGGCTACGCTTTTGAAATTTTTTCACCAGAAGATGATTTGATTCTGATTCATGCAGAAGATGAGATAGAAAGTCTAGTAGAAGTAGGAGAAAAACCTGAATTTCAAACAAATTTGGAATCAATTTCTTTAAGTAAATTTGAGATTTCTATGGAATTACATCTTCCAACTGATGTCGAAAGTTTCTTGGAATCATTTGAAATTGGGGCGTCACTTGATTTTATCCCAGCTCAGGGTCAAGATTTGACTGTGGACAATACGGTTACTTGGGATTTATCTATGCTCAAGTTCTTGGTCAATGAATTAGACATAGCCAGTCTTCGCAAGAAGTTTGAGTCTACCGAATATTTTATTCCTAAGTCTGAAAAATTCTTCCTTGGAAAAGATCGAAATAATGTTGAATTGTGGTTTGAAGAAGTATGAAGTGGACAAAGATTATAAAAAAAATAGAAGAACAAATCGAGGCAGGGATTTATCCCGGAGCCTCTTTTGCGTATTTTAAGGGCAATCAATGGACGGAGTTCTATCTAGGCCAGAGTGACCCAGAGCATGGCTTACAGACTGAGGTAGGACTAGTTTACGATCTAGCCAGTGTCAGCAAGGTTGTTGGAGTGGGCACAGTTTGTACCTTCTTGTGGGAAAAAGGTCAATTAGATATTGATAGACTGGTAATAGATTTTTTACCTGAGAGTGATTATTCAGACATCACTATTCGCCAGCTCTTGACTCATGCAACAGACCTTGATCCGTTTATTCCCAATCGTGATCTTTTAACAGCCCCTGAATTAAAGGAATCTATGTTTCATCTCAACAGACGAAGTCAATCAGCCTTTCTTTATTCGGATGTCCATTTTTTGCTGTTAGGTTTTATCTTGGAAAGAATCTTTGATCAAGATTTGGATGTGATTTTACAGGAGCAAGTTTGGAATCCTTGGGAAATGACAGAAACCCAGTTTGGTCCTGTTGAGTTTGCTGTTCCAACAGTCAGAGGTGTAGAGGCCGGTATGGTACATGATCCCAAGGCTCGCCTTCTGGGCAGACACGCAGGTAGTGCTGGTTTGTTTTCGACTGTAAAGGATTTACAAATCTTTTTAGAACACTATTTAGCAGATGATTTTGCAAGAGATATGAGTCAAGATTTTTCTCCTTTGGATGATAAGGAACGTTCTTTGGCATGGAATTTAGAAGGAGATTGGCTAGACCATACGGGCTATACAGGTACCTTTATCATGTGGAATCGTCAGAAGCAAGAAGCAGCCATTTTCCTATCGAATCGTACCTATGAAAAGGATGAGCGGGCTCAATGGATTTTAGACCGCAATCAAGTGATGGACTTGATTCGTAAAGAAGAGTAAGGAGAGACATGTCAAATAGTTTAAAAGGGACTCTATTAACAGTTGTGGCTGGTATTGCTTGGGGCTTGTCTGGAACGAGTGGCCAATACCTGATGGCACACGGAATTTCCGCTCTAGTCTTGACCAACTTGCGTCTTTTAATCGCCGGTGGGATTCTTATGCTCTTGGCTTATGCTACTGCAAAGGATAAAATGCTGGCCTTTTTAAAGGATAGAAAGAGTTTGCTGTCTCTTCTTATTTTTGCTCTGATTGGCCTCTTTCTCAACCAATTCGCTTATCTTACTGCTATTCAGGAGACCAATGCAGGTACCGCGACGGTGCTTCAGTATGTTTGCCCTGTTGGGATTTTGATTTATAGCTGTATCAAGGATAAGGTGGCGCCGACGCTTGGAGAGATTATTTCCATCATATTAGCCATTGGAGGAACCTTCCTGATCGCAACACATGGACAGTTAGACCAGTTATCCATAACACCTGCAGGTCTGTTCTGGGGGCTCTTTTCTGCTCTGACTTACGCACTTTATATTATTTTGCCAATATCCTTGATTAAGAAGTGGGGGAGCAGCTTGGTCATTGGTGTGGGAATGGTCATAGCAGGTTTGGTCGCCCTTCCTTTTACGGGAGTTCTAGAGACTACTATCCCAACTAGTCTTGATTTTCTCCTCGCTTTTGCGGGCATTATCCTTATCGGGACTGTTTTTGCCTATACAGCTTTCCTTAAAGGAGCCAGTCTGATAGGACCGGTCAAGTCAAGCTTGTTGGCTTCAATTGAGCCAATTTCAGCGGTTTTCTTTGCCTTCTTAATAATGAATGAACAATTTTATCCCATTGATTTTCTTGGTATGGCAATGATATTAATTGCAGTAACTCTGATTTCTTTGAAAGATTTACTCTTAGAAAAATAAAAAAGACTCTTTGTCCGTGACAGAGAGTTTTTGCCTAGTAATCTAATTGTTCTCAAGATAAAATTCAAAACGTTCGCCTACATATTGACTTTTTACGTATTCAAAAGCTGTTCCATCTTCTAGGTAGGAAACCTGAGTCAAACCAAGAATAGCATGTCCTTTTTCAACTTCCAAATAGTGAGCAATTTTTTCTTTAGCAAGGCGAGCATAAATAGTCTGCTGTGATTTACCGATGCGGTAGCCATGTTTTTGCAAAGTTTGGAAGAAATGACTGGTGATTTCTTCCTTTTTAAAGTCCTTAATGAATTTTTCAGGAATAGAAGCAACCTCATAAACCAGAGGAACTTTGTCGGCATAGCGAACACGTTCCATTCGAATAATATTCTCCGTTGGAGAAATTCCTAACTTGGCAACTTCTTGCTCATTGGGAATGGTTTTTCTGTAGGAAATGAGTTGACTAGAGGGAACTTTGCCTTGGGACTTAACAATTTCAGTAAAACTGGTTGTCCCTCGCATCTTTTCTTGTACCCGAGTACTGGAAACAAAGGTGCCACTTCCTACACGGCGCTCTAAAACTCCTTCTTCGACTAATAGAGATACGGCTTGGCGGAGGGTCATGCGACTGACCTCGAACTGCTCTGCTAAATCTCGTTCACTGGGAAGTCTTTCTCCAATAGCCCAACGGTGCTCGTCAATATCCTTTTTAATCTGATCATGGATTTTCATATAAGCTGGTAGCATATTTTCACTTCATTTCTATCTTTTCTCTATTGTACCTTAATAAACAAGAAAAAGTCAAACTTCGCCTTGTTTAGTTGGTAATTCGCCCTTATTTGTGATAGAATATTGGAAAAAGATATTTCTTTTGAGAAAGGAAAAAGATGAGCAACATTTCAACTGATTTGCAAGATGTAGAAAAAATCATCGTATTGGACTATGGTAGTCAATACAACCAGCTGATTTCACGCCGTATCCGTGAGATTGGTGTTTTTTCAGAACTAAAAAGCCATAAAATTTCAGCTGCTGAAGTTCGTGAAATCAACCCTGTAGGAATCATCCTTTCAGGTGGTCCAAACTCTGTATATGAAGATGGTTCATTTGATATTGACCCAGAAATCTTCGAACTAGGAATTCCAATTTTGGGAATCTGTTATGGTATGCAGTTATTGACCCATAAACTTGGAGGAAAAGTTGTTCCTGCAGGTGATGCTGGAAATCGTGAATACGGTCAATCAACTCTAACTCACACACCATCAGCTCTTTTTGAATCAACACCTGATGAACAGACTGTATTGATGAGCCATGGTGATGCAGTAACAGAGATTCCTGCTGATTTCGTTCGTACTGGAACTTCAGCTGACTGCCCATACGCAGCCATCGAAAATCCAGATAAACACATTTACGGTATCCAATTCCATCCAGAAGTTCGCCATTCTGTATACGGTAATGACATCCTTCGTAACTTTGCCCTTAACATCTGTAAGGCTAAAGGCGACTGGTCAATGGATAACTTTATTGACATGCAGATCCAAAAAATCCGTGAAACAGTTGGAGATAAACGTGTCCTTCTTGGCCTATCAGGTGGGGTTGATTCATCAGTTGTTGGGGTTCTTCTTCAAAAGGCTATTGGCGATCAATTGATCTGTATCTTCGTAGACCACGGTCTTCTTCGTAAAGGGGAAGCAGACCAAGTTATGGATATGCTTGGTGGTAAGTTTGGTTTGAATATCGTCAAAGCAGACGCTGCTAAACGTTTCCTTGATAAACTTGCTGGCGTTTCTGACCCTGAACAAAAACGTAAAATCATCGGTAACGAGTTTGTCTATGTATTTGATGACGAAGCAAGTAAGCTCAAAGATGTGAAATTCCTTGCTCAAGGTACCTTATATACAGACGTTATCGAGTCTGGTACAGATACAGCTCAAACTATCAAGTCACACCACAACGTGGGTGGTCTTCCAGAAGACATGCAGTTTGAATTGATCGAACCACTCAACACTCTTTATAAGGACGAAGTTCGTGCCCTAGGTACAGAACTTGGTATGCCAGACCACATCGTATGGCGCCAACCATTCCCAGGACCAGGACTTGCCATCCGTGTTATGGGTGAAATCACTGAAGAAAAACTTGAAACAGTTCGTGAATCAGACGCTATCCTCCGTGAAGAAATCGCCAAAGCTGGTCTTGACCGTGATATCTGGCAATACTTCACTGTCAACACAGGCGTTCGTTCCGTGGGTGTTATGGGTGACGGCCGTACCTACGACTACACAATCGCCATCCGTGCTATCACTTCTATCGATGGAATGACAGCTGACTTTGCGAAGATTCCATGGGAAGTCCTCCAAAAAATCTCTGTTCGTATCGTAAACGAAGTTGACCACGTCAACCGCATCGTCTACGATATCACAAGCAAACCACCTGCAACTGTAGAGTGGGAATAATGGAGAGGCTTGATTTACCTTCAAAATAGCGATTCTACAGCAGTTTAGCAGGAACAAAATAGTCTAAAAAGGGTGTATCTTCGTTTGATTCCCCCCTAAATCCCTCCAAAAATTTTTTTGACCAACATTTTTGGAGGGATTTTTATAATAAAAAGTACAAAGTATTTTAATAGCACGTAATTTTATTTTTCAAATGTAAAAAATATATATGATTTCTAGAGTAAAATTTTATGATGTAAATGACTTATCTATCGGTTTCTATTTTCCAAGAATTCAAGAAATTTTAGATGCTTATTTATCGAATTCTTATAGCCTAAATTCTTTTTTGGAAGCCCTTGAATTTTATAATATTATCAAATTCATAGAAAATGAGGTTTTTTCAATTGACTGGTCGCTAAGCTATATTGAAGAAATAAAGAAATCTCTTCCTTCGATGATTCAACTACAAAATAATTATTTTGGTTCTGCTCCGAAAGATGAGATTTTAAATAACATAAAACTTCTACAAAGCGAATATAACTATCGTGAAGACTTTTTTGAGATATTTACATTATTTAACTATGGTCAAAAAATTAGTGAAGTAGAGTTTGTGCAATATTTTATAGAATCCAATCTACATTTATGTCATCTCTTAAAAAATACCTATTTTCTAAAAAAGTATCCTACTTTCATTAAGCAATTTTTTCTGAGTTCACCCTCTCATCTTGAAATATTACTCGATAATTTTGTAGATTCAAATTCATGTAAAAATGTTATCCCAAGTAATATCACAAATTTAGAGTGGAATGATTTAATTGAAAAATATATTTGTGACCCCGATGTGAATATAAATTATTTAAAAATTTTAAGAAACCCTATAAAAGGTTTCGATAAGAATAGATACTTTCAACTTACAGATAAACAAAAACTGTTGATTGACAAAAAAATTCAAGAATTTAATTCTAGTTTTAATGATAAGGATTTTGGAATTCAAGTTGATATTAGAGTA
>ERZ1699232.374-NODE-374-length-13591-cov-4.469548_pt1 | contig 13591 bp, 10 predicted proteins | sample MGYA00581529_ERZ1699232 | MGnify/ENA primary metagenome ERZ1699232 (study PRJEB42319, sample SAMD00040335) | human oral metagenome | material: saliva | host: Homo sapiens | study: EMG produced TPA metagenomics assembly of PRJDB4115 data set (Metgenomic analysis of...
ATACAGGTCTGTCGGCACGAACGCCCGAAGCCTTTTCCTTATAAACCCCTGCAATGTAGTAACCTTCTGCCTTAGCTTTCTCAATTAAGGCGTTTTGCCGCTCAAGATTTTGTTCTTCAGTGCTGACACGTTGGTAGATTCTTGCTGCTTTCATGTTCAGCCTCAATAGTCGATACCAAAAATACAATTTTGGTATAAATAAGTAGCAACGTCAGTATCATCTCCGGAACTGTAGAAATCTGAAAGTTTTGTGTTGAACTCGGGCATTTGCAGTTCAGAAATTTCCAAAATACCACAGCCTTTTTCGATCAACATTGCATTGGCAAACAGCGTGGCTGTTCGTTTGTTACCGTCCCAAAAGATTTGTTGCCGCATAAAGGCCAACATGGAGCGGATAGCAGTTTCAGTGGTTGAATTACTTCTGTTTTCAATTTGTCCCAACAGATTCTGTACGTCAACTTCCGACATTGCGGGCGGTGTGTGTCGAGACCCATCAACCAGGGTAACGCCGACTGTACCAGTACGGAAATCTCCGGGAGCCAATGAGTCTTCCTGGGCAACAATACTATTGATTTTTTTTAGTAGTGGTATATCAACGGGAAGGCCGTCTGAAATATGGCGCATTACATATTGGTAAGCACGTTTCAGATTTAAGATGGTCTGAATATCACCCAATGATGCCGAGGCAACATTTTGCCCATTGATAATCTGTTCTGTCTGCAACAAAGTTGTCTGACAGTTTTCAAACCGGCTTAGATTGTGGATTTGGGCAACCAATACTTTTTTGGCCAAAAAGATATTTTCTTTCAGGCTGAGATTATATTTATCTGGAAACACTGTTGCTCCTTATACGGACAAAGGTGGTTAATTTGGGTATGCTCTAATTAACTGGCTAGGGAGTATCACAAAGAATTGGGCAATTTAAAATGTTTTGGACTTAAATTGCCTATATCTAAATTATCTACTCTATTTGCCCATAAAGCAACAAAAAAACCATCCTAAAGGATGGTTTGATCAAATAAACTATTTATTTCTTTTTCTGTTTAGTGGCAGATAAAAGTAGGGCGTGTTTGTTAGACACGCCCTTGCATTACACCCCTAACTTCAAATCATTAAGCCGTTGCTTAATGATTTGCCAGTTTGGGAGAAAGTTATCCATATGCGCCATAAAACGGGCATTGTGATGGCGTTCGAGCAAGTGGGTCAGTTCGTGGACAACAACGTATTCCAAACATTCGGGCGGTTTTTTGGCGAGTTCTAGGTTTAACCAAATGCTGGCCGTATCAGTATTACAACTGCCCCAAAGGGTTTTCATTTTCTTCACACCAAAACGCTTAGCGATTACGCCCATTTGTGGCTGCCATTTTACCAGTAGTTTAGCAATTTCCCGTTTTAACTCGTTGCGGTAAAAAGTTTCGATGACGGCAATTTGGTTTTTTAAGTCGGTATTAGGACGGACAAACAACTTGATCTTGCGATGCTCAACCTCAAGGCGGTGTTTGCCCGTAGTCGGCAACACTTCCAATAAATACCGTTTACCCCAAAGATAATGGCTTTCACCCGATAACATTTCACGCGCAGGTTCCCTAGCTTGGTTTTCAAATGAACGCTGCTGCTTTTTAATCCACAGTAATCCAAAGACACGGAGGACTTGACGTTTGTCATTGTCGGTAGTTTTATTCACTCATCCATCCTTTATAAAAAGAAAAACCCGACAGGTACAAACCTGTCGGGTTTTCAAATGTTCTTTATGCAGTTATCTCCCATAAAACATTTCCTGTTGTGCGGGGGATTGTTCAAGTTCGTTTTTGACGCTCATATGCTCATACTGACTTTGGTAAAAATTAAAACGTACTTGCGCCTGTGTATGCTCCGGTAAGCCTTTAATTAACTTTTCCATGCCTTCTTCTAAGTGGCGATATTTTTTCTGATCATTGGCACTAATTTCCGAAAATCTGTCTTCGTAACGTTCTTTTGCCGCCTGTACGCGTTCTTCCAAAGTCTGATTGCCTGGTTCTACAAATTTCTCATTTTCAGACGGCCTTGTTGTATTTGTAGCCTGGTCAATGGATTGATTCTGCTCCCGATCTATTTCTATCTGCTTTTCAAAAGAAAAAATAAATTCTTTGATTTTTGCCGCGTCTTGAGAGGCTTTCAGAATTTCCATAGGTTCTTCCGTCAATACCTTTACCCAATCGCCAACATATCCGGCGTGTCTGTCAGGATTATGCGGTAATCCCAGCTCACGACTCATCATCATCGAAGAAATTTCGGCACGAAGTTCTTCCCGGGCATAAGATGAATCACCGAAGCGACCGCCCATATCTCGATTAAGCCGGTCGGCATGCCCTGTCCAATGCCCAAGTTCATGCAGAGCAACAGCGTAATATTCTCCCTGCCCAAAAAAACGTTCTTTAGGGGGCAGTACTATAAAATCCCGGGTTCGGTTGTAATACGCATCATTGCCTCGATGATGGATAACCGCGCCCGAAGCCTTGAGAAGCTTTTCTGCACGGTCGTGGTCAATCCATACAGGCGGTGCCTTTTCCCATGCCGGTAAACCATCTATCTGTTCGGCATTAAAAACGGTAAAACTTTTGAAATAAGGGTTCTCCAACTGGATTCTTTCTTTAACGGGTTCTCCATTTTCGTCTCGAATAATTTTTCCTTTTTCATCTTTTTGGATCTTCTCGGTATGGGTAATCAGCCTTACTAACCCAGTTCCACGCTCCCCTTACTCAACTTTTGTGCTTTCTGCATATAATGATCTTTCGCCGCAACAAAGCCTGTATTCAACGCAGCCGCCTTCATATCATCAGTCTGATGCACGACTTCGGCGGGAACTTCTTCCCGACCAATGGAATGAACCGGTATGTCAATATCGGTATCAGCTCGAGGAGAAGCATTGATTGTTCTGTCCCAATGCCGCGCATGAACATTACCCAACGCATCACACCAGCACCAACCTACCTTTAATCAACCAAGCCCGACTCCCCCTTCCATCAACTTTTTCTAAAAACTTCCAAATACCTACCGTCAACCCACTCTAAATACTCTTGTATGCCAGACAATTTAGGCATAGACTAAAACTACATTCAACTACAACAATAGGAGAAAGTTTGATGAAACAACTGTCTATGTATATCAACGGCCGTTTTGAAACCGATTTTAACGGCACATGGCGCGATGTATTGAATCCGGCAACCGAAGAAGTCATCGCGCGTGAGCCTAAAGGCGGAAAAGCCGATGTTGACAGTGCCGTTGCCGCCGCCAGAGAGGCGCAAGCCGCATGGGAGCGTTTGCCTGCCGTTGAACGCGGCGCATACTTGCGCAAAATCGCCCAAGGCATACGCGAACGCGCCGACGAGCTGACCGACACCATCGTTGCCGAAGGCGGTAAAACCAAAGACTTGGCACGCATAGAAGTCATGTTCACTGCCGACTATCTCGATTATCAAGCCGAATGGGCGCGCCGTTATGAAGGCGAAATCATCCAAAGCGACCGCCCGCGCGAAAACATTTTATTGTTCAAACGTCCTTTGGGCGTAATCGCCGGCATTTTGCCGTGGAACTTCCCCTTCTTCCTGATCGCCCGCAAAATGGGCCCGGCTTTGGTGACAGGCAATACCATCGTCGTCAAACCAAGCAGCGTCACCCCGATCAACTGCCACATCTTTGCTGAAATCGTTCACGCTTCAGGCTTACCGGCCGGCGTATTCAACATCGTCAACGGCCCGGGTGCAGAAATCGGCAATGCCTTGGCATCACATCCGCAAGTCGATATGGTCAGCCTGACCGGTTCTGTAGAAGCAGGCCGTCAAGTAATGGAAGCCGCCGCTACCAACATTACCAAAGTCTCATTGGAGCTCGGCGGCAAAGCCCCTGCCATCGTTTTGAAAGATGCGGATTTGGACTTGGCAGTGAAATCCATCTTGGCTTCTCGCGTCGGCAACACCGGCCAAATCTGCAACTGCGCCGAGCGCGTGTATGTCCACAGCAGCCTGAAAGACGCGTTCATTGAAAAAATGACTGCCGCCATGAAAGGCGTGCGCTACGGCAACCCAGCCGAAGCCGAACCCGGCGCGCTGGAAATGGGCCCGCTGATTGAAGAGCGCGCCGTCAAAGCCGTTGCCGAAAAAGTCGAACGCGCCGTCAAACAAGGTGCGACACTGGTCTGCGGCGGCAAACGTGCCGACGGCAAAGGCTACTTCTTCGAACCTACCCTGCTGACCGATACCGACAACAGCATGGACATCATGAAGGAAGAAACCTTCGGCCCAGTCCTGCCGGTTGCCACTTTCGACACGCTCGACCAAGTCATAGCCTTGGCAAACGACAGCGAATTCGGCCTGACCAGCTCCGTCTATACCACCAATCTGAATGAAGCGTTTTATGTAACCCGCCGCCTGCGTTTCGGCGAAACCTACATCAACCGCGAAAACTTCGAAGCCATGCAGGGCTTCCATGCCGGTTGGAAAAAATCAGGTATCGGCGGCGCCGACGGTAAACACGGTCTGGAAGAATATCTGCAAACCCAAGTTGTTTATTTGGAAACCGATATCTAACCACCGATACCGCCCCTCATGAAGCAAAAGGCCGTCTGAAACTGATTTTTCAAGTTTCAGACGGCCTTTCTGCCTTTATAGAAAAAAATACCGACATCGCGTAAAATAGAGCCAATTTTTCACTTTATGCAGGCCGTCTGAACACTTGGGCAGCCTGACTTATTTTTCCGGAAAACATCATGAGCGAACAAAACAATCCTCAAATCGAGCCGCAGTTGGACGAAAACCAAATCATCGCCCTGCGCCGCGAAAAACTGCACAACATCCGCAAAGAACGCAACGCTTACCCTAACGATTTCAAACGCGACAGCTTTGCCGCCGACCTGCATACCCAATACGGCGAAATCAGCAAAGAAGAACTCGACCCGCAAGGCATTCCCGTCAAAGTGGCCGGCCGTATGATGCTCAAACGTCAAATGGGCAAAGCCAGCTTCGCCACCATTCAAGACGTTACCGGTCAAATCCAGCTTTATTTGAACAACAAAGGCGTGAGCCAAGAAGTTTTGGACGACTTCAACCACTGGGACTTGGGCGACATCGTCGGCGCGGAAGGTACTTTGTTCAAAACCAACCACGGCGAATTGACCGTACGCGTGTCCAACATCCGCCTGCTGTCCAAATCACTGCGCCCTCTGCCGGACAAACACAAAGGTTTGAGCGATCAGGAAACCAAATACCGTCAACGCTACGTCGATTTGATTGCCAACGAAGAATCGCGCAATACCTTCATCAAACGCAGCCAAATCATCCAATCCGTGCGCAATTTCATGGTCAACGAGCATTATTTGGAAGTTGAAACCCCAATGATGCACCCGATTCCGGGCGGTGCGACAGCGAAACCATTCGTTACCCACCACAATGCCTTGGATATCCCGCTCTACCTGCGCATTGCGCCCGAGCTGTATCTGAAACGCTTGGTTGTCGGCGGTTTGGAACGCGTGTTTGAAATCAACCGCAGCTTCCGTAACGAGGGCATGTCCGTACGCCACAACCCTGAATTCACCATGATCGAATTCTACGAAGCATTCTCCGACTATGAACGCATGATGCAAATGGCGGAAGACATCATCCGCAACGCTTCCCGCACAGTAAACGGCACGGCAAAAATCAGCTATAACGGCAAAGAAGTCGATTTGGAAAGCCCGTTTGAGCGCCTGACCATTCTCAGTGCCATCAAAAAATACAATCCGCACTACACCGATGAGCAGTTGAACGATGAAGAATGGCTGAAAAAAGAAATCGTCAAACACGGCGAAAGCCTGCCTCCGTCTCCGGGTATCGGCAGCCTGCAACTTGCCCTGTTTGAAGGTTGCGCCGAGGGCAAACTGTGGAACCCGACTTTCATCATCGACTACCCTGTCGAAGTGTCGCCATTGGCACGCGCATCTGACAGCAAACCGGGTTTGACCGAGCGCTTCGAGCTTTTCGTTGTCGGCCGCGAACTGGCAAACGGCTACTCCGAGTTGAACGATCCGGAAGACCAAGCCGAACGCTTCAAGGCGCAAGTGGCACAAAAAGACGCCGGCGACGATGAAGCCATGCACTATGATGCCGACTACATCCGCGCCATGGAATTCGGCCTGCCGCCGACCGGCGGCTGCGGCATCGGTATCGACCGCTTGGTCATGTTGCTGACCGATTCGCAAACCATCCGCGACGTGATTCTGTTCCCTCAAATGCGTCCCGAATAACGTATTGAAATAAAATCAAGGCCGTCTGAAAACAAGACTCTGTTTTCAGACGGCCTTTTTGTTCAAATATGTAAAACGGAAGAGTTTAAATCGATAAATCCTTTACACCATAATAATAAAATTCCATGATAATCAAAAAGATAATATAAAAAAGAATATGTAAACGTTTTTCAGTTTGTTGACAGTCTGCTAGAATACATCCAGTTACAGACAGCCTCCACACACAGGCCGTCTGAAAATGCAAAAACTCTGAAAGGTTTGTATGGATCAATTTTTCGAACAGCTTCACGGCTGGGTAAACGCCATCAACGACCCAATGTGGTCGGGATTGGTATATATGCTTTTAGGCGCAGGCCTATTTTTTACCATTACCACCGGTTTTGTACAATTCCGCCTCTTTGGGCGCAGTATCAAAGAAATGCTGGGCGGCCGCAAACAAGGTGATGATCCGCACGGAATCACACCGTTCCAAGCATTCGTTACCGGCTTGGCCAGCCGCGTAGGCGTGGGCAACATCGCCGGCGTGGCGATTGCCATCAAACTCGGCGGGCCGGGCGCGGTATTCTGGATGTGGGTAACCGCCTTAATCGGCATGAGTTCGGCGTTTGTCGAATCTTCACTGGCCCAACTCTTTAAAGTCCGGGACTACGACAACCACCACTTCCGCGGCGGTCCTGCCTACTACATAACTCAAGGCCTGGGACAAAAATGGCTGGGCATTTTGTTCGCCCTGAGCCTGATTTTCTGTTTTGGCTTTGTATTTGAAGCCGTACAGACCAATACCATCGCCGATACCACTAAAGCGGCATGGGGCTGGGATCAACACTATGTCGGTGTCGCCCTGGTCATTCTGACTGCCCCGATTATCTTCGGCGGTATCCGTCGCGTATCTAAAGCCGCGGAAATTATCGTTCCGCTGATGGCGGTTTTATATCTCGTCATAGCACTCTTCATCATTGCTACCAATATTTCCCTGATTCCTGACGTGTTCGGTCAGATTTTCTCCAACGCGTTCAACTTTGATTCGGCTGCAGGCGGTTTCCTCGGCGGTCTGATTTCGACCACCATGATGCAGGGTATCAAACGCGGCCTGTATTCCAATGAGGCGGGTATGGGTTCCGCGCCGAACGCCGCAGCCGCAGCCGAAGTAAAACACCCCGTCTCCCAAGGCATGATTCAAATGCTGGGCGTTTTCGTCGATACCATCATCGTCTGCTCATGCACCGCCTTTATCGTCTTGACCTATCAACAGCCTTACGGCGACCTGAGCGGTGCGGCGCTGACCCAAGCGGCAATCGTCAGCCAGGTAGGCGAATGGGGAGCGGGCTTCCTTGCTGCCATCCTGTTTATGTTTGCCTTTTCAACCGTTATCGGCAACTATGCCTATGCCGAGTCCAACGTCCAATTCATCAAGAGCCATTGGCTGGTTACCGCCGTTTTCCGTATGCTGGTTTTGGCATGGGTCTACTTCGGTGCAGTTGCCAACGTACCCTTGGTATGGGATATGGCAGACATGGCCATGGGCATCATGGCATGGATTAACCTCGTCGCCATCCTGCTCCTGTCCCCACTTGCCTTCCTGCTGTTGAAAGACTACACAGCCAAGCTGAAAATGGGTAAAGACCCAGAGTTCAAACTCTCCGAACACCCAGGCTTGAAACGCAAAATCAAATCCGATATCTGGTAAAACCAAAGGCCGTCTGAAATTTCAGACGGCCTTTTTAATCCCTGCCATTTAGACAAAACGATGCCCCTTAAAGCAGAAGCCTTAAGGGGCAGAGCGTTGCGGCACATCTTTTCAGACGGCCTTATTGTAGCAACGTTTCTCATTTCGCAGTGCAACAATATGGACAGATTCTAATTCCAAATCGATACCCAGTCAAGTATTTCATTTGCATGGTAATACTTACCTAGGATATATTTATACTTACCAAACATCACATTACGGAGAAACTGATGGCTGCATTCAAACCCAATCCAATCAACTACATCCTCGGCCTCGATATCGGCATCACATCCGTCGGCTGGGCGATGGTAGAAATTGACGAAGAAGAAAACCCCACCCGCCTGATTGATTTAGGCGTACGCGTATTTGAGCGTGCGGAAGTACCGAAAACAGGCGACTCTCTCGCAGCAGCGAGACGCTTGGCACGCAGCGTCCGCCGCCTGACCCGCCGTCGCGCCCACCGCCTGCTTCGGGCCCGCCGCCTATTGAAACGCGAAGGCGTATTACAAGCCGCCGATTTTGATGAAAACGGCTTGATCAAATCCTTGCCGAATACACCATGGCAACTTCGCGCAGCCGCATTAGACCGCAAACTGACGCATTTAGAGTGGTCGGCAGTCTTATTACATTTAATCAAACATCGCGGCTATTTGTCGCAAAGAAAAAACGAGGGCGAAACTGCCGACAAGGAGCTTGGCGCTTTGCTCAAAGGCGTAGCCGACAATGCCCATGCCTTACAAACAGGCGATTTCCGCACACCAGCCGAATTGGCTTTAAATAAATTTGAGAAAGAAAGCGGCCATATCCGCAACCAGCGCGGCGATTATTCGCATACGTTCAGCCGCAAAGATTTGCAGGCAGAGCTGAATTTACTGTTTGAAAAACAAAAAGAATTCGGCAATCCGCATGTTTCAGACAGCCTTAAAGAAGGTATTGAAACCCTGCTGATGGCGCAACGCCCTGCCCTGTCCGGCGATGCCATTCAAAAAATGTTGGGGCATTGCACCTTCGAACCGACAGAGCCGAAAGCCGCTAAAAACACCTACACCGCCGAACGTTTCATCTGGCTGACCAAGCTGAACAACCTGCGTATTTTAGAGCAAGGCAGCGAGCGGCCGTTGACCGATACCGAACGCACCATGCTTATGGACGAGCCATACAGAAAATCCAAATTAACTTACGCACAAGTCCGTAAGCTGCTGGGTTTAGAAGATACCGCCTTTTTCAAAGGCTTGCGTTACGGTAAAGACAATGCCGAATCTGCAACACTGATGGAAATGAAGGCCTACCATGCCATCAGCCGTGCGCTGGAAAAAGAAGGTTTGAAAGACAAAAAATCTCCATTAAACCTTTCTCCCGAATTACAAGATGAAATCGGCACGGCATTCTCCCTATTCAAAACCGATGAAGACATTACAGGCCGTCTGAAAGACCGTGTTCAGCCCGAAATCTTAGAAGCGCTGTTGAAACACATCAACTTCGACAAGTTCGTCCAAATTTCCTTGAAAGCATTGCGCCGAATTGTGCCTCTAATGGAGCAAGGCAAACGTTACGATGAAGCCTGCGCTGAAATCTACGGAGACCATTACGGCAAGCAGGATACGGAAGAAAAGATTTATCTGCCGCCGATTCCCGCCGATGAAATCCGCAACCCCGTCGTCTTGCGCGCCTTATCTCAAGCCAGAAAAGTCATTAATGCCGTTGTACGCCGTTACGGCTCCCCTGCGCGTATCCATATTGAAACGGCAAGAGAAGTAGGTAAATCGTTTAAAGACCGCAAAGAAATCGAAAAACGCCAAGAAGAAAACCGTAAAGACCGGGAAAAAGCCGCCGCTAAATTCCGAGAGTATTTCCCCAATTTTGTCGGCGAACCCAAATCCAAAGATATTCTGAAACTGCGCCTGTACGAGCAACAACACGGCAAATGCCTGTATTCGGGCAAAGAAATCAACCTAGGCCGTCTGAACGAAAAAGGCTATGTCGAAATCGACCATGCCCTGCCGTTCTCGCGCACATGGGACGACAGTTTCAACAATAAAGTGCTGGTATTGGGTAGCGAAAACCAAAACAAAGGTAACCAAACCCCTTACGAATACTTCAACGGCAAAGACAACAGCCGCGAATGGCAGGAATTTAAAACGCGTGTTGAAACCAGCCGTTTCCCGCGCAGTAAAAAACAACGGATTCTGCTGCAAAAATTTGACGAAGACGGCTTTAAAGAACGCAATCTGAACGATACGCGCTACGTCAACCGTTTCCTGTGCCAATTTATTGCCAACCATATGCGGCTGACAGGTAAAGGGAAAAGACGTGTCTTTGCCTCAAACGGACAAATTACCAATCTGTTGCGCGGCTTTTGGGGGTTGCGCAAAGTGCGTGCGGAAAACGACCGCCATCATGCTTTGGACGCCGTCGTCGTTGCCTGCTCGACCGTTGCCATGCAGCAGAAAATTACCCGTTTTGTACGCTATAAAGAAATGAACGCGTTTGACGGTAAAACCATAGATAAAGAAACAGGGGAGGTGCTGCATCAAAAAACACACTTCCCGCAACCTTGGGAATTTTTCGCACAAGAAGTCATGATTCGTGTCTTCGGCAAACCGGATGGCAAACCCGAATTTGAAGAAGCGGATACCCCCGAAAAACTGCGTACCCTGCTCGTAGAAAAAATATCATCTCGTCCCAAAGCCGTACACGAATACGTTACGCCACTGTTTGTTTCACGCGCGCCCAATCGGAAGATGAGCGGGCAAGGCCATATGGAGACCGTCAAATCCGCCAAACGACTGGACGAAGGCATCGGCGTGTTGCGCGTACCGCTGACACAGTTAAAATTGAAAGACTTGGAAAAAATGGTCAATCGGGAGCGCGAACCTAAGCTATACGAAGCGCTGAAAGTACGGCTGGAGGAACATAAAGACGACCCGGTCAAAGCCTTTGCCGAGCCGTTTTACAAATACGATAAAGCAGGCAACCGCACCCAACAGGTAAAAGCCGTACGCGTAGAGCAAGTACAGAAAACCGGCGTATGGGTGCGCAACCATAACGGCATTGCCGACAACGCAACCATGGTGCGCGTAGATGTATTTGAGAAAGGCGGCAAGTATTATCTGGTCCCGATTTACAGTTGGCAGGTAGCGAAAGGGATTTTGCCGGACAGGGCTGTTGTACAAGGAAAAGATGAAGAAGATTGGACGATAATGGATGATAGTTTTGAGTTTAAGTTTGTACTTTATGCGAATGATCTAATTAAAGCTGAACTTAAAAAAGAAACTTTCTTCGGCTATTTTTCTGGATTAGATCGCTCTACTGGCAATATTTCTTTGCGTTCACATGATTTAGATAAAACTAAAGGTAAAGACGGCATATATCGAATCGGAATTAAAACCGCCCTTTCATTCCAAAAATACCAAATCGACGAACTCGGCAAAGAAATCAGACCATGCCGTCTGAAAAAACGCCCGCCTGTCCGTTAAATTAATCCATCCCTGTTTCAGACGGCCTTGAAGCAGGGATTTTTTATATAAAAATAAGGGGAAAAACATGACTTGGCGCAGCCTGCTCATTCAAAACGGCGGCAAACTATCCTTGCAACGCCGGCAACTGCTGATTCAACAAAACGGCGAGTTCCATACCATACCATTAGAAGACATTGCTGTAATCATCATCGAAAACCGCGAAACCCTGATTACTGCCCCGCTCCTATCGGCCTTAGCCGAGCATGGTACAACTCTGCTGACATGTGATGAGCAATTCCTGCCCTGCGGACAATGGCTGCCTTATGCCCAATATCACCGCCAACTCAAAATCCTCAAACTGCAGCTGAATATAAGCGAACCCTTAAAAAAGCAACTCTGGCAACATATCGTCCGCCAAAAAATCCTAAATCAAGCATTTGTCGCAGACGAAACAGGCAATGATCTTGCAGCCAAACGGCTGCGCACTTTGGCAATCGAAGTCCGTTCAGGTGATACCGGAAACCGTGAAGCCCAAGCTGCCGCCCTCTACTTCCAAGCCCTCTTTGGAGAAAAGTTTACCCGTAATGACGACAATACCGTCAATGCCGCATTGAACTACACCTACGCCGTACTCCGTGCAGCAGTTGCACGCGCCCTGACTTTATATGGATGGTTGCCTGCATTAGGCTTGTTTCATAGAAGCGAACTAAATCCATTCAACCTCGCTGATGACTTTATCGAGCCCTTACGCCCACTGGCCGACCTGGTCGTTATACATTTGCATGAACAAGGCCGTCTGAAAACTGATCTGACCCCTAGCATCAAACAAAACCTTATCAAGACCCTTCACTGTCAAATCCGCATCGAACGGCAACACTTCAGCACCTTGGCCGCTATCGACAAAATGATTTCTTCACTTCAAGCCAGCGTCACCACCAAAAACGCCAAACAGCTGAAATTGCCTGAAATCTTGCCATTGAAAGAATACCAATATGAGTGAGGCCAAATTTATGAGGATTATCGTCTTCTTCGACCTACCGGTTACCACGGCGGCCAAGCGCAAAGCCGCCAATCAATTCCGCCAGTTTTTATTAAAAGATGGATACCAAATGCTCCAACTTTCCGTATACAGCCGTATTGTCAAAGGTCGAGATTCGTTGCAAAAACACCACAATAGATTATGTGCAAACCTGCCACAAGAAGGCTCAATCCGCTGTTTGGAAGTAACAGAAAAGCAATTTGCCACCATGAAACTGCTGTTGGGAGAGCTAAAAACCCAAGAAAAAAGGGTAAATTCCGACCAACTATTATTATTCTAAGCCCATTTTTTCAGACCAAATAAAACGGGAAACCCTTATAGAATAAGGGTTTCCCGTTGGAGTATTGTAGCACTGCGAAATGAGAAAGGGAGCTACAACAGATTTTCTTTTTCATTGAATCCATCCTATATTGTAGCACTGCGAAATGAGAAAGGGAGCTACAACTTGTTACGTCGCCAATGCCATCAGCCATAGATTGTAGCACTGCGAAATGAGAAAGGGAGCTACAACTACGGGTGCAATTTCTGACACTTATGAGGGATTGTAGCACTGCGAAATGAGAAAGGGAGCTACAACGAAAATCATGGCTCTGTTGTTGTAATTGACATTGTAGCACTGCGAAATGAGAAAGGGAGCTACAACGCATTTCATGATGTCGGCCATTTCAATTATATTGTAGCACTGCGAAATGAGAAAGGGAGCTACAACGAAAATAACGTTTTAGTTCATACGTTGTTTATTGTAGCACTGCGAAATGAGAAAGGGAGCTACAACGCCTTTTGTGGTCATATTTGTGATTATTTTATTGTAGCACTGCGAAATGAGAAAGGGAGCTACAACAACCAGTGTAACCGTTTTCGAGAAACTGATATTGTAGCACTGCGAAATGAGAAAGGGAGCTACAACCTGTGCCTAATGTTGCAAACCTGTTACCTGATTGTAGCACTGCGAAATGAGAAAGGGAGCTACAACTATGCACATTGTTACTATTTGCAAATGCCTATTGTAGCACTGCGAAATGAGAAAGGGAGCTACAACGCAAACCTCCCACACGTGTTTGCATTTGCCATTGTAGCACTGCGAAATGAGAAAGGGAGCTACAACTGAGGAC
>ERZ1699232.383-NODE-383-length-13391-cov-7.212832_pt1 | contig 13391 bp, 2 predicted proteins | sample MGYA00581529_ERZ1699232 | MGnify/ENA primary metagenome ERZ1699232 (study PRJEB42319, sample SAMD00040335) | human oral metagenome | material: saliva | host: Homo sapiens | study: EMG produced TPA metagenomics assembly of PRJDB4115 data set (Metgenomic analysis of...
GGCCCACTCCTGCTCCTCCAGCAAAGACCAGCCATTGAGGGTTCGCCCCACATGCCAATCTGACGTATGTAAAAACTTCATGACAGTCTCCTCATTCGTTTTGTCTTACTCTATTGTACCTTATCAAGCTAAATACTGCTTAAAAGATTCACAAACATTCGGAGCTTTCTTGAGTTTTATCTACAAAGACCCAAAAAATCTCTCCCGAGCAATTCACTCGAGAGAGATTTTATTTTTGGAATTTATGAGAGATAAGGTGTGGAAATCTTAGTCTTGGTTTTTACGACGATTCATAGCCGCAAGTCCTGACATAAGTCCCATAACAACAACACCCATTGCTGCGAGGTTGTTATCTGATTCACCTGTTACTGGCAATTGTTCGTCGCCTTCTTTAGCTTTATCAGAACCATCTGCCTTCTTACCATCTTTGTTTCCAGATTTCTTCTTATCTGAACCTTTACCATCTGAAGCGCCATCGGCTGCTGATCCAGAACCTTTAGATCCTTTAGATCCGTTTGAGGCCGCTTTTACAGCTTTAGAAGTTGAATTTCCACCATTTCCAGATTGACCATTATTACCATTTGAAGGTGTTGAGCCATCTTCGACCTTACGATAGATATAGGTTACGACTGTTTGACCTTTTGTCATCTTGTCTGTAGATTTACCTTCTTGACGAATCAATTCGTATTTCACACCATTCCGGTAGATATAACGGTCACCGTGAACGTTAACTTCAGAACCAACAGAGTTAGTGATAACGAGTGGCATCTTGATTTGGTTGCCATATTCATCACGGTAGATGACAACGATAGTACCAAGGTCTTTGTTAGTTGTCGGTTTAGCGGGTTCTGCGTTAGTTAACTTATAAATAACCTTTGTATCAGCACCAGGGTTGCTTGGTGTCACAGCAGTCTTCTCGGCCTTGTAACCCTTTACTTCAGGAACAAGTGTCATGGCAGCCTTAGTTGGATCGTTAGGATCATTTGTGTAAGTAACTGCTTCAACACCTGGGATTGGATTACCTTTTTCGTCAACGGCAATAATCTTACCAAATTTAGTGTAAGTAACAGTTTCAACCTTGTTGTCCATAGTGACATCTTGAGAAGCCACACGGCCTTTATCGGCGAAATAACCGTTAACCAATGGTGTGATTACGAGGTCGAACTTAGTCTTATCAGCCTTCCATTCACCTGCAGTAAGAATGTCACCTGTTACAGAATCAAGGGTCAATGAACGTTTCCATTGTGCCTTTTGAACACTGTCTGCTGGCAATTTAGCATTTCTGTTCTTGCTTGTATAGTGAACAGTGTAAGTAACATCTTTAAGGTAAGCATCCTTAGCTGGCCATTTTGGACCGTTTGGTTGGTTAGGGTAGATTGGAGTTCCTGGTTCGTGTGCATTGTCTGGATTAAAGTCAAGTGCTACACGTTTGAAGCTTACTGTCCAAGCTTGGTCAACTGTGCTATCCAAGTCAAAGCTTGCACCAGCTGGGTAACCATCTGTCACAAGGGCATAGCCAAGGTCTTGATAGTGTTTGATACGTTCAGCTGTTGAGTAGTTAATCGCTTCGCCAGACTTACCAGCCAAAGCAACTGTTTCAAGGATTGAACCGCTTGTTTCATCACGGTAAGTAACACTTGCTTTTTGATCGTTCTTAACGTAAACAACCTTAGTATCGCTAGACAAGTCACCTGGTGTGGCAGGTACAACCTTAACAGTGTAGCCAGGAATGCTTGGAAGCGTCTTGTCGATGGCAATCATCTTAGTCGCATCATTTGGATCGTTTGTGTAGGCAGTTGTTGATACACCTGGAATTGGATTTCCATTTTCATCCACAGCGATAAATTTACCAAAGGCTTTGTATGTCACTGTGTCTGTTGCATTTGGTGCATCTGGAGTAACTGTCTTACCACCTGCTACAGTTTTATCAGCATAGTAACCAGTAACAACCGGAGTCTTAACTGTTCCATAAGTATGAGTCGTTTCAGTCCAAGTTGTTGTATTAGTTGTTGGGTCTTCTTTACCGTTGAAGCTAAAGTCATTTTGAGTGTTAGCAGCTGGTGTCTTCGTATCAGCACCAGTGTAAGTCACTGTTTGACTTGTTGCTTTAGTGACATCTCTAGTGTCTTTTTCAACGATAATGTGGTAACGGTATCCTGGAGCTAGGTATTGACCACCACCATTGGCATCAATTGAAGCATCCAAACCTTGTGAACCGTTAGCAAATTGAACAAGGTCAACCACACGACTTTGGTTACGGTCCCAAGAACGTTCAGAACGGATAGTTGCAACACCGTTGTTATAGTCGTATTGACGTTCTGACTTCAAGACATCTACGTAAGCATTAGCTTTTGATTTGTCAGCAGTTGCATACTTGATGCGGTATCCTGCTGGTACTGGTGGAAGTTCTGTTACACCAGCATCGTAGATTTTATTGTAAGTCTTACCGTTTGCTGTAATTGTTTCAGTTGAGTTATTGATACGGTAGGTTGAAGATCCAGGGATCTTGTTTCCTGCTTCATCAACATAGTCAATAATACCAAGGTTAGCATAGTTTGGTGTAACAAAGAAATTACCGTTTTCAATAAAGTCATAAGGTCTCAACCCCCCACGGTTATCACGACCGACTTTGAGGTGGTTGATGTAGTCAATGTTAACAAAGTATTGTTGACGCCCTGGTAAATAGTCAAGTTTGTAGCCGAGGTTTGTCAAGTCAGGGTTTGTTGAGCCTGCTCCAGCATTTGTCAAAACAGCAACCGCATCAGCTGTACGAAGGCTACGGTTTGATACTGCAAGACCCATAGCGTTGATGAGATTTTCAGAGTTAAGGCTTGCTTCAGCAGCATTCAATTCACTGCTTGTCACAGCCAACTCGCTAGTCGCTACTTTAAGGACGCTATTTACAGCGTTAGTCGTAGACTCTGCACTGGCAGTTTCTGCTACAGTCGCAACTGAAGCAGCCGCACTTGTTTGTGCTGATACTTGACCAGCAGCTGGAGTTTCTGCTACAGCTGCTGAGCTAAGAGCTTGTGCACTAGTAACTACAGATGAAGCAGCCGCTGCTGCAGATTCAGAGCTCGCTTGCGATGCAGCCTGAGAAGCTACTTCTGAACTAGCTGCTGTTTGACTAGTTGTTGAAGTTGCTTGGCTGTTTTGAGCTACTGATTGGGGTTGTTCACTAGCCAAGGCCACAGTAGAGACTGAACTTGGTGTGTTTTCTGTTGTTGCTGGAGCTACTGATGCTGTTGTTGGTGTTGATTGCTCCACGACGACATCTGGCTCAGCAGTTGTTTCCATACCTGCGGTAGTTGGTGCTACCGTTTCGTCAGCTTGGGCACCCTGTGCATTTGAGAAGATTGAAACTCCCAAAAGGACAGAGGCCACACCAAAGCTATATTTTCTTAATGAAAAACGTTGGCGTTTATTAAACATATCTCTCATAATAATAAATTTCCTCAATATCCAAATTACTTTATATACGTTTTCCATTTTATACTATAATTATTAAATTGTCAAATATATACTAATAATCGTGTAAAAGTTTAACTTTTATTAAAAAACATTAATTTAAAACTTTTATCTAAGTCCTTTGAAACATCAAATCGTTCGTACTTTTGTTTAGCACAATCCCCTATTTTGTCAGTTCTATAATTTTCAAAATACTTTTATATCAAACCATCTTTTATTAAAAACGTTCGTCACTCTAACCTTATTTTTTAGTTATAGTGATATTTATTAAAATTCAAAATTCTCTCCCTTCAAAAGGAATTTTTTTAATGGCTTAACTCACATCTTTCTCAATCCCTTGCCAACACTGACCTAAAGGCTCCTACCACCCGCATTCCCGACAGTATCAAAAACCCCTTTGGCAGTTACCAAAAGGGTTTCTTTCATCTATTATTTGAAAATAGAACTTGTGAAACTATCTGTCTCTTGTAGGAGTTTCTTATAGACAGCTTCTTTGAGTTTTGTCGTATGGCTTGTTGACACAGATTTATTGCCATTATTATCCGTTTTAAGACTTGCAGCGTCTTTGGCAACTACCACTTTAAACAAGGCTAACAAATCATCGTAAGAGCTTACTGATGTGCCATCAATCGTAACTGTCGTCAAACCATGTGACGCTTTTTCTTTGACTTCTTTGAAGTAAGCTTTCTTGAAGTCTTCTAGGGAGTTGAACTGACCATCAGAAATCTTGCTAATGATAAAGTCGTCTCCAAGGGTATCCTTACCAGCCGCTTTTGCTTCTTGTTTATACTTGTTGGTCGCATAACCTAGGAAACCTTTTTCATAGCCGTAGTATCCCCAGAGTCTGAAGGTATTGTGCTTGAAGGACATAGCACCTGGAGAGCCCTCACTGGTATTACCACCATAAATAGCAGACATCATAGGCACATTGACATAGGCAGAGGAGAAGTCCTCCGGTTTATAAACACCATTTCCAGGTCCACGATTGGTCATGAGGTTATTATCCACAAGGTCATCAATAGTGGTCAAACTAATAGCCTTTTCGCTATCACTTAGAGCACGCACCTTGTCGTATTGGTTTTTACTATTGCCTCGTAGCTGTTTATCTACCTTCTTGAACCATGCGTTATTGAGCTCTTGCTTGCCTTGACTGAGGACTGCTTCTCCTTCAAGTGAATCTAGAAGCATAAGGGTATCGTTGTAGCCCTTCATGTAACGGTCGATGGCCTCACGAGAGTTCAACTTGTTTGGATTGGTGTTGTACCACTGGTTACCATCGTTGGCTCTTTCAAAGGTCATGTTAAGGCCTAAGGCACCGTATTCACCTTGGTGACCTTGAGTAGCTGGTGATTGCAACATTCCTTGGGCATAGGCTTCAACATTTGTTCCTTCACGACGACCAAAACCTCCAAAGTAGGCAATACGGTCATTGATATGGGTTGTTTCATGAGTGAAGGCTGATGCACCGTACTCACTAATCATGTTAGACATAACGAAGGTAACCTTGGCACGATTATCATATGGATTGTCGTAGATGGCAGCATAGGCACCAGCCATAGCTCCGTTATCACCGTAGTACTCACCGACTGGTCCATAGATTTCACGGATTGGCGCATAGACTTCCGTACTGTTCTTAAATTGGCCGTAGCGCTCTGGCCAACCTGGCCAACCATGACCCCAGACGTAGAAACCTTCCCAGATTGGATTGACAATGTCTTTGAACAATTTGTTTTTGACATTATCTGCGGCCAATCTTTGCCAGAAATCAAGGTAGTTGATTTGACGTTGAGCCGCTAGATCAATCTCAGGTTTCAACTTTTCTAGGGTTGTGTTGTACTTGTTAGCTGTACCATAAGACATGGTGTCATAAGTAGAAATCAGGAACATTTCTGTCTTATCAAGGTTCAACAATGGCAAAATCATCTTGCGGTGGAGACCACGACTGAGGTTGTCATAAACACGATACTTGTGCTCACCAACACCTTCATTTTGAGACGCCTTCTCTACAACGTAAACCTTATCCTTAGCGGCATCAATGAACCAATCATTCATATTGTCGATAGTGGTAAAGAGTTTTCGGTTGTAGTTGAGGAAGTCGGTAAGATCACTAGAAAGGGTACTCTTAGCGAGAACTTCACCGAAAGCATCGTAGGTTCTTGAACCACTGATATTATTTTCCTTAGAGCCAATCTCAATCAAACGGTCAAGGACATCCACATTTTTACCATAGAAATCTGGTTTGAAGAGCATGATTTCTTTGATGTTAAGATCATCAAACTTCACACCGTAATAACGATTCAAGTAGGTCAAGCCTAGCAAGAGGGCTGCTTTATTCTTCTCAACCTTGTCAAGAATCATTTGTTGAGCAGCTGGTGATTGGTTAAGCTGGTGGTCTTCATTTTGAACCAGCTTAGTCACAAGGTTGATCAAATTAGTTTTAACAGCCTCAAAGCTCTCTTCCAAGAAAAGGTTCTTGATAGCATTGACCTTATTTGGACCTGTACGACCAAGTTTTTGGTAAATTGGGTCAGACTGCAACTCAATCGGTTTCAAGATATCAACGATTCCATTGATAAGGCTTGAATGGTCTTTTTGAACGATGTTCGGAGTATACTTGATACCCAAATCAGTGACAGTATATTCCTTAACATTGCTCAACCCTTCTGAACTCTCTGAAAGCTTGAAGTAGTCTTTGGTACCATCAGCGTAGTGAACAATAATCTTGTTAGCAGCGCTTAGGTCAGTAACAAAATTACTGTCTTTCATTGGTGTCACTGAGAGCACCTCTTTGGTATTCAAGTTATGGTCTTTAGCCAGTTTGTTGGCTTGGTTGACAATATAATCCTTGTTATAGAATGGCTGGAATTTCTCAATATTCTTGTAAGCCTGTTTGTATTCTGGATTATAGTCTTGAATATTGGCAAAATCTGCTTGACTAGAAACGTTGTTAAGGGTGTTCAACGCGTAAGGCTCGCTGACAAATGTATCAGCTGTGATCTTGTAACCTTCAACACGCTTGTCGGCTTCTTCCTTAGTCAAATGTTTGAGTTTTTTAGGACTCTTGGTATCTTTACCCGTGCCATCTTCGGCCGAGCTATAACCAACAACACCAAAGAGGTCTTTGATATGAGGACCACCATCTTCATCATTGACATCATTCGAAGCAAAGATTTCTTGACCTTTAATAACCTTGGCATAGGTCACGTTGTCTTGAACAGCACCGTATGGCCATGTCTTAGCAACAATCCCACCGACATTTCGTGTGTTTTTGACATCAAGAACACCCTTGGCTACTGAATTGGTCACCTTGGCCTTAGTTCCTGACTTCCAACTGTTAAGCATGTAAGTAACAAATGGCACTAACATACTTGCATTGGCATTTTGAGCTGTAATAGTCGCATCGACATAGGCTCTGTTAACGAATCCCATGTAGTTTGAACCAGCAATTCCACCAACTGTCGAGTTATTACCGACAGAGTCAATCTTACCGACAAAGGCGACATTCTCAATCTTGCCATCTTCATCAATCTTATTGACGATACCAGCCACGTCATTGTTACCAGTAACTGAACCAGTCACCTTAACATCTTCAATCAGACCTTTATTTTTAAGGTTAAATCCAACCGTCGCGATTTGATTTTGGCCAGGGCGATTGATATCTACATTTTCAAAGTTGATGTTTTTGATAGTTCCGCCATTGATAACATTAAACAATGGATGCTCTAAATCATAGATGGCATAGCGTTTGTCACCATCACTTAGCAACTTACCAGTAAATTCTGAAGTAATGTATGACTTGCCGTTTGGAATGACGTGACGAGCACTCATGCTTTGGCCCAGTCTAAATTCACCAGATGGATTTGCTTGAATGGCATTGACCAAGTCAGCAAAATCATAGTAGACATTGGCTTGGCTAGCCTTAGGTTTCTCAATGTAATAGCTATAGGTTTGTGCAAAATGGTTTTGGGCATCACGTTGTACCAAATTGTCCGCTTCTGCAGTTACCTTATAAACCGCCTTGCCATCAACTGTTGTTTCTTCGATGGCTTTCACTGCCAAGTAAGTCGTCTTTTGATCCGCAGAAGTCAGTTTCAAGTAGTAATTCGTGAGATCTTGAGGCACAGCTGTCAGACGAGTCTCATCCACTTCTGTTTGATTGTCATACTTGATCAAATCTGTACGTGCAAAATCTTTAAGCTCAACCTTCTTGAGATCCAGTTGGAGAGTTTGGTCTGCCAAAACCTGACTCTCCTCACCATTGCCACGATCAAAGGTCATGGTTGTTGTAAGAGTATAAGGCTTGTAATAGTCTAAGTTGGTTAGGTCAGCAGTCAAGGTCGTGCTAGGAATATCAAGCGTTTGAACAACCTGTCCATCTTGCTTAAGGACCGCTTTAATAGTCGTGATAGTTGCTGAACCTGGATTAGTCAAGTTGTAGCTAAGTTTAGCACTTCGACCCAAGTCATCCTTGTCAATCTGTGTCAGCGTAAGCACTGGTTTTTCAGATACCTTAGTTCCTTTGCGAACGATACGATCTTGGACAGGCACTAGCACTGTTTCAGTAACAGTTGGTTCTTCAGCAGTCTTGTTTCCCTTATAGGTCTTATAAACCTTGGTGATTTTATTTTGGCCTTTTTGACCTTCTTGGACAACCTGTAAAGTGCCTTTCTCAAGTGTGTCATCTTCTTGGACAATTTCTTTAAATGGAAGCTCTACAATAGATTCTTCGGTCGTTGTGCCATCTAGAGGCTTGCTTCCACGACGGATTTTTCTAGGTTGTGGCACCTCAATAACCTTACCTGACACAATAGTCGGCTCACCAACCTTGACACCATCAATGGTTTGGTAAATTTTCTGGATTTCTTGGCTACCTTTTTTACCCTCTTGTTCGACAACTTCTTCATCCACATATTTGTTATCATCCGTAATCACTTCAATAGGATAATCGATGGCTTGCGTTTCAGTCTCTGTGATACTACCGACAACTGGGGTATGAACAGGATTCTCAGGTTGAACAAGGGCCTCACCTTCGTGGCCTGATTCTTGTGTGCCTTTGGCACTGGTAGTGTCGCTATTGATTGAACCAGTGTACGCTGGATTGACAGGCTGAACTACAGCTTCACCCTCGTGACCAACTTCCTGGGTGCCATTGGCACTGATTGGTCCGGTATACTCTGGGGCTACGGGCTGAACAAGAGCTTCACCTTCGTGACCTGATTCTTGCGTACCATTGGCACTAATTGGTCCGGTATACTCTGGATTAGCAGGTTGAACCACAGCTTCGCCTTCGTGACCTGACTCCTGAGTTCCCTTTTTCCAACTGATTCCCTCACTATCCTTATCAGCTGTACCCTGATTTACTGTAGTCTCTTCTTTTATTGAAGACTCAAGCCCCTGCAAAGTATTCTCCAAAGGTTGTTCAAGCTCTGGCTTAGCTGAGTAACGCAGATAACCAACATACTCATAACCATCAATTGCAATAACACCTTTAGCTAGGTCCGCCTCGTCTGCAACAGCAAGGGTCTGATTATAGGCCTGCAACTCCTTGTTTTGCAAGGCAAGAACCTCTATTGGCACAAGGAGACTTTGCCCTGCGGCCCCAATCAAGACCAAACCAATAATTTTTTTACGATGTTTTTTTGAAAACAGCAACACAGCCATGGTCGCCGTTGCTAGTCCTAAACCTGACGCTACCCAGTCAGAACTTCCTGTCTGAGGAAGACTAGTTTGCGTAGCACCCTTACGTTTGTAGACCAAATAAAAAGTATCTTCATTCTGGTAGTCCTCAGGAATAGCATGGACCACTTGCTGTTGCTCTTCAGCTGTTAATTCATTTTCAGCGACATAGGCCATGTGTACCGTTGCATCCTTAGTAACCTGATCTGCAGAGACTGGTTTAGACACGAAAAAACCACCTGCTAACAAGAATGTCCCGATAGCAACTGGTCCTACACCTACCGACAACTTACGAATAGCGTACTTTGTCACTTTTTCAAAAACATGATTTGCTTGTTTCATTCAAAATCTTCCTATAAGTTAATCCTTGTACCCCAAATGGGCGTCAAAAACAAAGACATTATTGAAAAAATACGCACTCTATACATTTATTAACCTTCTTCCAAAGTCTATCGTATCTTTTTTTTAATCATTAAGCAAGTATTTTCTCTAATTTTTAATCAATATAAAAAACGAGTTGTGATTTGCAGCTAGGACTTCATGACAACCAATAAACCTTTTCACATAAGTATTTTAGTACATATCAATATTTATAATAATCTTTTCCTGAAATTTAAACCACTGATCTGTTTTGCATAAAATAAATCCTAAAATCTCTATTACTTAACCTTATATCTAATATTTTAATAAAACACCAAATCATCTTTAAGATAGATACAAAAGAGACCCACCCCTATCGGGATGAGTCTCTTTTTCGAAAACTGAAATAGTCTAACTAACTATATTGAGGGATTTAACCTATGAACTATCTTAGTCTTCTTTTTTGCGTTTTCCTGCCAAACCTAGTCCAGCTGCCGCAAGGATTCCTCCAAGAGCCATAGCTGCCATAGACGCATCATCACCTGTTTCAGGAAGTGCTGGTCCTTTAGGAGCTTCTGGTGTAGTTGGTGGTGTCACTGGTGGAACCACTGGAGTTGGAGGAGTCGGTGGTGTTGGAGGCGTAGTTGGTGGTGTAGTAGGTGGTGTCACTGGTGGAGTTGTTGGTGGTGTATATGGTGGGATAACAGTGTTGTTGAACTCAGTATCTTCTGGCAATTGAGAAATCGCTGTCAAGACTTTACCATCTTTAGTTACAGAAACAACAACTGTGGCTACCATCTTATCATAAGTAACAGTTGCATCGTTACCTTTTACTTCTTCTACTGTATAGACGTGATTACCTTCTTCACCACGTTTGTACTCAAGGGCAGAGAACTTGATCTTACCGTTAGCATCGTTGCTTACAGTTTCGATAACATTACCCTTGCTATCCTTAAGTACAAAGCTAAACTCACCAGCTTTAAGTTGACGACCTTCAAGTTTCTTAGTGAATTCAAACTCAACCTTAGTTGGGATATTGACTACACGTTTTTCTGTTGGTTTTTCTGGTTTTTCAACAGATTTCTTAGTTGGGTCGTATTGGTGAACGATTTGTGACGCAGTATTTTCGATATCTACACCATCTTTGGCAGTGCCTTTGATAGTTGCAGGAATATCGAACTTGTAGTAGCGTCCGAATGCCAATTTGGCAGTATCAATCACTTGTGTATTTTCTGCATCGCCAAGTGACTTAGTAAGGTCAGACTTAGATGTTGCAGTGATTACACCGTTTTCAACCTTGATATCAAACTTAGCTGTCACATCTTCCCCTGTTACAGAGTCGTATGCTTTAATATCTGCAACATTGATGTTCAAGTTTTCGCTGTCATATTTATCTGTAACACCAACAGATTGGATATTGTGAGCGTCAGTGAAGTTGTTTGTGTCAAGCCATACTTGGTAGACAAACTTATCACCTTTCTTGAGTGTCTTAGTATTGATATTTTCAGCTTCGTTGTTAGCTGTGCTGTCAGCGTAAGGATCCTTGTTAGTATCGCCTACTTTATCTTTCAACTCAGCATCATCGTCAACAAGTTTCATACCAGTGATATCGAATTTCTCTTTAGAAACAACGTATTTCTCTGGTTGGAACTTAGGTTTTTCTGGTGGACGAACAGTGTTGTTAAATTCTTTGTCTGCTGGGTCGTTCACTTTAGTGATAAGAGCTTTCGCTTTACCATCATGTGAGACTTCAACAGTAACAAGAGCTTTCATTGAATCGTAAGAAACAGTTCCGTCAGTACCCTTAACTTCTTCTACAGTGTAGTTGTGAGTACCTTCTTGGCCTTTCTTGAATTCAAGAGCAGCAAATTTAACGTTACCTGCAGCGTCGTTCTTAACTGTTTGAAGGATGTTTCCATCTTTATCTTTAAGAACGAAGCTGAATTCATCCGCCTTAAGTTCACGGCCTTCAAGTTTCTTAGTGAAGTTAAATTCAACTTCAACTGGGATGTTTACGACACGTTTTTCTGTTGGTTTTTCAGGTTTCTTAACAGTCTTACTTTGTGGATCGTATTGGTGAACGATTTGTGAGGCTGTATTTTCGATGTCAACACCGCCCTTAGCAGATTGTTTAATTTCTGCTGGGATTTCAAACTTGTAGTAACGTCCGAAGGCGAACTTAGTTGTGTCGATAACTTGTGTATTTTCTGCATCGCCAAGTGACTTAGTAAGGTCAGCTTTAGATGTTGCAGTGATTACACCGTCAACGAGAGTGATATCGAACTTAGCTGTCACATCTTCTCCTGTTACAGAGTCGTATGCTTTAATATCTTTAACGTTAACAGTCAAGTTTTCGCTGTCATATTTATCTGTAACACCTACAGATTGGATATTGTGAGCTTCAGTGAATTTAGTTGTATCCAACCATACTTGGTAGTATACTTTATCACCTTTCTTGAGTGTCTTAGTATTGATATTTTGAGCTTCGTTGTTATCAGTCTTATCAGCGTAAGGATTTGCGTTAGTATCTGCAACCTTATCTTTCAATTCGCTATCATCGTCGAGAAGTTTAACTCCTGTAAGATCGAATTTAGATTCATTAAGGATGTATTTCTCTGGGTTGAAGTCTGGAGTATCTGGAGGAGTTACTTTGTTGTTGAACTCTTTATCAGCTGCATCTGTCACGTTAGTGATAAGTGCTTTAGCTGTTCCATCATGTTTAACTTCAACTGTAACAACAGCTTTCATACCGTCGTATTGAACTGTGCCATCGGTACCTTTAACTTCTTCTACTGTGTACTTGTAAGTACCTTCTTGGCCTTTCTTGTACTCAATAGCTTTGAACTTAACGTTACCTGAAGCATCGTTCTTAACAGTTTCGATAACATTTCCTGCTTGATCCTTCAATTGGAAGCTGAATTCGTTAGCTTTAAGCTCACGACCTTCAAGTTTCTTAGTGAAGTTGAATTCAACTGAGATTGGAACGCTGTTTACACGTTTTTCAGTTGGTTTAGTAGGAATTTCTGTCTTCTTAGTTTGTGGGTTGTAGAAGTGAACTACTTGTCCAGCTGTATTTTCAATATCTACACCACCAGGAACAGAGTCTTTAACAGTGGTTGGGATATCGAATTTATAGTAACGGCCAAAGGCAAACTTAGTTGTGTCAATGATTTGAGTATTTGCATCGTCTCCAAGTGACTTAGTGAAGCCATCTTTAAGGTTAGCAGTAATCATGCCATTTTCAACTTTGATGTCGAATTTAGCTGTTACATCTTCGCCTGTTACTGAATCGTAAGCTTTAATAGCTGAAGCATCAAGCTCCAATTTAGTTTCATCGTAGTCATCAGAGATACCAACTGTTTGGATGTAATCCTTGTTGTTAGCGTCGAATTTAGTTGTATCGAGCCATACTTGGTAAACAAGTTTTTCACCACGTTTAACAGACTTAGTATTCATGTTTTCTTTTTCATTGTTTGATGCATCATCAGCATATGGGTTCGCATTTGTATCTGCGTACTTGTCTGCCAATTCTTTATCATCGTCAACGAGTGAGTTACCCTTGATGTCAAATTTCTCTTTGTTCACAACATATTTCTCTGGTTGGAACTTAGGTTTTTCTGGTGGAACCACCTTGTTGTTGAACTCTTTATCGTTAGCGCTTGAAGCGAATCCGCCTGTTGAAGCGTGGTTAACGACAGTTGTAAGAACTTTGCCTTCCTTAGTAACTTTCACTGTTACAGTCGCTTTCATAGCATCGTAAGTGATTGAAGCATCTTTACCAGCTACTTCTTCAACTGTGTAAGTGAATGTCTTACCAAGATCATCTTTATTGAACAAGAGTTTTTCAAACTTGATGTGACCATCTTTATCGTTGGTTACTGTTTGAA